>Ga0182739_1000056_pt1 | contig 252603 bp, 172 predicted proteins | sample eDN5th30CBELigBY_FD_128873 | JGI IMG/M metagenome (GOLD analysis project Ga0182739, IMG submission 128873) | Enriched backyard soil microbial communities from Emeryville, California, USA - eDNA 5th pass 30_C BE-Lig BY (version 2) (version 2) | ecosystem: Environmental > Terrestrial > Soil >... | reverse complement strand
TTGCGTGCGCCCGGGACTGCGTCATCGCTCGGGCGTGGACCGACGTCCACTTCCTCCCTCTTCCTTGTCACGGACGCACGCAAGAACGGCGCGGCCTACCGAGGGATTGATGACACGCCCTAGTCGAAGCTGCCGCGGAAGATCGGATCGTTGCCGCTGTCGTGCCACCGGGCCATGTGCAGCACCGGCGTGCCGCCGGCGTTGCTGAAGGTCCCGCCGACGCCGAGATCGGCGCCGTAGACACCGAACGCCTGCACCACGCCACTGGTCGAGCCGCCATTGGAGATGCCCGAACCGAGGCCCGACCAGGCCGCACCGTTCCATTTCGCGATGCGCGGTGCCGCGATGCCGCCGGCCGTGCGGAAACGGCCACCGGCCACGAGTTCGCCGTTGTAGACGTGCAGCGATCGCACGACGTCGTCGACGCCGCTGCCGAGCGCCGACCAGGCCGACCCGTTCCAGCGGGCGACGCGGGCGGCATTGACCTCGCCGGCACGGATGAAATCGCCGCCGGCGACCAGGGCATTGCCGTGGACGGCCAGTGCGAACACCGCATCGTCGGCGCCGAAGCCGAGCGCCGACCAGGCGGTGCCGTTCCATTTGGCGATCCGGCTGGCGCTCGCGCTGCCGGCGGTGAAGAACTCGCCTGCGGCCACCAGCTCGCCGTCGTAGACGGCCAGCGCGCGGACGGTGCCGTCGATACCGGTTCCGAGCGGCGTCCACTGGCTGCCGTTCCATTTCGCGATCCGGGTCGCACTGACGCCGCCGGCGGTCGTGAAGCCACCGGCCGCCACCAGCTCGCCCTGGTACACCGCCAGCGCCAGCACCGTACCGTTCACGCCGCCGCCGAGCGGCGACCAGCTCGAACCGTTCCATCGCGCGATCCGGTTCACCGTCGTGCCGCCGGCCGTGGTGAAGTTGCCGGCGGCCACCAGCTCGCCGCCGTAGACGGTCAGCGCGTGGACGTAGGTGCTCATGCCGCTGCCGAGCGAGGACCAGGCCGTGCCGTTCCATCGCGCGACGTAGAAGTGGCTGGCCGTGCCGATGCTCGTGAACTCGCCGCCCATCACCAGCTCGCCGCCGAAGACCGTGAACGCGCGGATCGAGCCGCTGGCACCGAACGCGCCCAGTTGCGACCAGGTACCGGTGCCCTCGGGATGCGCCACCTCCGACGCACTACCGGTCGCCTGCGCGGCACCCGCCAGCGAAAGCAGAGCCGCGAAAAAACATGCCGCCGTCGTACGCATGGCGAATCCTCTGGCCGATTGAAAACGGGGTGTCGTCACCGCACGGGCTCCAGCCGGTGCCCGGCCATGCCCAGATCGCGGTTGGGATCGAATGTGTCGTCGTTGGTGAGGAACTGGCGGCCATCGCCCAGTTGCCAGGCATTGGCGTAGTGGATCGACAGATCCACCTGCTGTCCTGACGACGGGTCGCGCCACGGCTGGACTTCCTGGATCGCGTCGAGGGTCGTGGCGTGGATGCGTTCGCCGGTGGCACCGGTCTGCGCGACGATGCGGTCGTTGATCCGGCCGATGTCGGCGATCGTGTCCATCCGGATGCGGTGCCGTGCCGTCATGCCGGCGATGTCGATCTCGCGCATGCGGCGCGCGTGCCACTGCTGGATCGAGCTGATCTGGTGCTGGTTGACGCGCTCGACGTGCTGCCGCGACCAGGCCAGCATCTGGTCGGCCCAGGGCTTCTCGTAGCGTCCGGAGGCGCGGATGCGCTCGAGCAGGGCGGCGTCGAGCAGGCCGTCCGGCGCCCGCAAGGCGATGCCGGTTTCCGACCAGGCCGCGATCGTGCCCTGCAGCTCGGAAAAGGTGACGCTCGCCACGATCGCTTCGCGCATCGCCTGCCCTTGCAGGACATAGCCGATCAGCAGCTCGCCGGCTTCGAGGCGGAGGCCGGTCGACGGCGGCGCGCCGGACTGCCGCGCCGCGGCCTGCTGCTGCGCGACCAGATCGGGGCGGTCGCGGTAGGCGATCACCTGCGCCGCCGGCCGCGCGCTGCGCACGAGGTGTTCCAGGTACTGGCGCGCCGTCGCCATCGGCGCGGCCGCGCATGGGTTCATCGGCACGATCCCACCGGGCGCCGACTGCACCTGCCACGACAGCTTCGGCAGCAGCGACACTTCGTAGAAGCCATCCGGCGAGGCTGCGCTCCAGCGAAACGCATGCGTATTGCCGACGCATTCGACGCCGCGGTCCCATTCCACGCCGCCCCGCGCGACCCAGCCGATCGGGACCTCGATCGTCAGCGCCGGCAGCGGCTGGCCGAACCCGGCCGGGTCCATGACCGCCACGCGCTCCAGGCGGTCCGCGGCGGGGCGGGATGCCCGCGCGATCTGCTGGGCCTGCCGTATCACCGGCCGGCGATCGAAGAACACGCCTCGGGCGTGCTCCTCGACGATCTTCGCCGCGCGCTCGTCCGCGGTTCCGGCCTCGGACCGCCCGGCGACCGGGGCGACCGGCGGCGATCCGCCCGCTGTTGCGCGGTCGCCGCCTGCCTCCGAACACCCGGCCAGGACGACCAGCACACTCAACACCACCGCTTCGATCGGCTTGCTCAGGTTCACGCCGGGCTCCCGTTGGACCGCAGGTCGGGCATCGACCGCCCGTTCGATCCGCTATGCGTGGGTTTCGCGAAAAGTGGCTCACGGACGGTGGACGATCCGCGCGTGGACCGACGCGCCGGCGGCGCGTTCCGGCCGACCGGGCGGCCGGGAGTGCGCGGGATGTCGCATCGGCGGGGCGCCTGTCTGCCGCACGGCAGGGCCGTTTCCGGCAAACCCGCGGCTTTGCGCGGTCGCTGAAATACAATCCCGGGTATCGGCCGGGAAACCGGCCGTGGCGCTTCCGCAGCCGTGTGTCTCGGAACCCTCACGCGGGCCCGGGACGCTGTTCCCCTTCAGAAAACGGACCTCGTCCCGACCATGCGAATCGCCACCTGGAACGTCAATTCACTGAACGTCCGCCTGCCGCACGTCGAGCTGTGGTGCGCATCGGCGCAGCCGGACGTGCTCGCGCTGCAGGAAACCAAGCTGGAGGACGCCAAGTTCCCGCGCGCCGCGATCGAGGCGCTCGGCTACCACGTCGCGTTCTCCGGCCAGAAGACCTACAACGGCGTCGCCCTGATGGCGCGCCAGCCGATCCTGGACGTCGTCACCGACATCCCGGGATTGGACGATCCGCAGCGGCGCGTGCTGGTCGCGACCGTCGGCGAGCTCAGGGTCGCCAACCTGTACGTCGTCAACGGCCAGGCCGTCGGCAGCGAGAAGTACGCCTACAAGCTCGATTGGCTGGCCAAGGTCTCCGCATTCCTCGCGGGCGAGCTGCGCAACGATCCGCGGCTGGTCGTCATGGGCGATTTCAACATCGCCCCGGACGATCGCGACGTGCACGACCCGGTGGCCTGGCATGAACAGATCCTGTGCTCGACGCCGGAGCGCGAAGCGCTGCGCCGGCTGCTGGACCTGGGCTTGCTCGACAGTTTCCGCCTGTTCGACGCCGATCCGGGCCACTACAGCTGGTGGGACTACCGGCAGGCCGGCTTCCGACGCAACCTCGGCCTGCGCATCGACCTGGTGCTGGCCGGCGAACGCTTGAAGGCGCGCGCGCGCGCCGCCACTATCGACCGCATCCCCCGCGCCTGGGAACGCCCGTCCGACCACGCGCCCGCCCTTCTGGAACTTGCCGATGACTGATCATGACTGGCCCTCGTCTCCGAGCGACTCCGAGCTGGAGGAACTGGACCAGTTCCTGCGTGCGCACGGCGGCGACGAGGACCTGCTGCTCGACGGCGTGCACGGCCTGCTGACCGCACTGGCGATCGGCCCGGCCCCGGCCAAGCCCGAGGAATGGCTGCCCGACGTGCTGCACGAGCCGTTCACCGATCCGGCGGAAGGCCAGCGTGTGCTGCAGCTGCTGGCGCACCTCAACGACTCGATCGCGCCGGAACTGGAAACCGGTGCCTACGAGCCGATCCTCGGCGAGGTCGACGACGACGACGACGAAGGCAGCACGGTGTACACCGCGCGCGGCTGGTGCGAAGGCTTCAGCCGCGGCATCGACCTGCGCGCGTCCGCCTGGGAATCACGCCTGGGGCAGGACACGCAGCTGATGGAACTGCTCGGCCCGATCATCGCGCTGGCGATCGACGACGGCGTGTTCGAAGCCGACGCCGAGTTCGCCGAACTCAGCGACGAGGAATACGACGAGTGCCTGGCGCACATCCCCAGCGTGGTCGCGGCCGTCGCCGACTACTGGCGCAACCACCCACCGAGCGCCGAGGAGCAGCGCGCCGCCCAGGACGCCGCGGCATCGCGCCGGCCCGGCATGCAGCGCCGGCGCGGCGGACGCACGCTGCACTAGAAAGTGCGGGCCGGGCCGCGGGGCCGGGAAACACAGGCCGCCGGCAGGCACACCGGCGCGGCGTCCCACCTGCAGGTCCGTGGCAACGCGGGCCGCGCCGGACCGGCGACAGACCCTGCCGCGGCCGCGTACCGATTGTTCACGCCGGCGATCCAGGCCGTCCACGTCGCGGCGCTTGTAGGCACCGGTGCGTGACGACATCTTGGAGGCTTCATCGTGCCTCGGAGTCCGCCATGTCCACCGTTTCCGCCCCACCGGCCCAGAGCCGGCGCGTGCTGCAGCTCGTCCGCGGCCAGCCGACCTCCGACGGCGCCGGCGTCAAGCTCAACCGCGTCATCGGCCAGCGTGCGCTCGACATGCTCGATCCGTTCCTGATGCTCGACGAGTTCCGTTCCGACCAGGCCGGCGACTACCTCGCCGGTTTTCCGAATCACCCGCACCGCGGCTTCGAGACCGTCACCTACATGCTGGCCGGGCGCATGCGCCACGGCGACAACCAGGGCAACTCGGGCCTGCTCACCGCCGGCAGCGTGCAGTGGATGACAGCCGGGCGCGGCATCGTGCATTCGGAGATGCCCGAGCAGGAGGACGGCCTGATGTGGGGCTTCCAGCTCTGGGTGAACCTGCCCGCCAGCCAGAAGATGACCGCACCGCGCTACCAGGACATCGCGCCGGAACGGATTCCCGAGGTGCGCACCGACGAGGGCGCGCTGGTGCGCGTGATCGCCGGCCGCTTCGGTACCACCGAAGGCCCGGTCAACGCGGCGGCGACCGCACCGCTGTACCTGGACGTCACGGTGCCGGCCGGCGCGCGCCTGGCACTGCCGGTACCGGATGGCCACAACGGCTTCGTCTACGTGTTCGAAGGCGCCGCCGCGGTGGGCCCGGCCGATGCGGCCCAGCCGGTGCAGCGCGGCGAGCTGGCCGTGCTCGGCCGCGGCACGGACGTGGAGGTGGCCGCGGGTACGTCACCGGCGCGCCTGATCCTGGTCGCGGGCAAGCCGCTGGGCGAACCGGTCGCCAAGTACGGTCCGTTCGTGATGAACACGCAGGACGAGATCGTCGCGGCGGTACGCGACTTCCAGTCCGGTCGCTTCTGATCGCACGCGGCGCGGTCACGCGGCGCGCAGCGACCGGAGCCGCTGCGCGCCGCGATGCCGGAACGGATCGAAGCGTGCCCTACGGTCCGTCGAAGCCGTCGCCGAAGATCGTCTCCGGCGGCGCATCGGTGCAGTCGCGGTACCAGGGCGTGATGCCGGTGATCGCATCCCATTCCGGCGACGGCACGTGCTGCAGGGCATTCGGGCACAGCTCGGCGCCGTACGGGCCGAGGTTCGGGGACGGCGCCGGCGGCGGACCGACCAGCAGGTTGCCGCCCACGAAGAACCCCTCCAGCGCGGACAAGCCGGCCAGCGACGGCAGGCTGCCGCCGAGGCGGTTGCCGGCGGCCGAGAACCAGGTCAGCGCCGGCAGCTCGCCGAACGGCGGTATCGAGCCGCTGAAGCTGTTGTTGAGGAACATCGCCGACTGCAGGCTGGTCAGGCCGGCCAGCGACGGCAGGTTGCCGCTCACGCCGGTGCTGCGGATGTCGATCGATTGCAGCTGCGTCAGGCCGGCCAGCGACGGGAACGGACCGACCAGCTGGCTCTGATCGGCGATCTGCAGGCTGGCGAGGTTGGTCAGCTGGTTCAGGGTCGGCGGCAGCGTGCCCGTCATGTTCGTGAAGCCGAACATCAACCCGATCACGGTGGTGCCGCTTTCGTCGCAGGTCACGCCGGTCCAGTCGCATTCGGTACCGGGCGCCCCCAGCCAGCCGTTCATGTCCCACCAGTCCGCGCCGTTGGTCCGCTCGTAGAGGTCCACCAGCACCGCACGCTCGCTGGCGGGAATGCCGGCCGCCGCGCGGCGGTAGAAGTAGGCCGCGCCCTGCTGGTAGTGCTCCCAGTCGGGCGTGTAGCCGAACACGCCGACCAGCACGTTGTCGCCTTCGAGCGCGACCGCGGCACCGAAGTACGGCGAGACGATGCCTTCGTACCTGGTGAACGTGTGGGCGCCGGCCAGCGTGCCGCCGGACCGGCGGAACAGGTAGGCCGCGCCCTGTCCTTCGTTGCCGTCGATCGTTACGTTGCTGGCGCCGACGATCGCCGTTCCGTTCTGCAGGGCGACCGTCATGCCGAAGTTGTCGGTCGGCGGCAGGCCGATGCCTTCGGTCCCGTTCGCCGCGCCATCGGCCGCGCTCAGCCGCTGGCTCTGCACCCAGTCGCCGGCGCTCCCGGTGAACACGTACACCACGCCCTGGCCGCCCGCGCGCCACATCGCGCCGACCAGCGCGGTGTCGCCGTCGATCGCGAGCGAAGAGCCGAGCTGGTCGTTCTCGACACCTTCCGCGACGACGATTTTCTGCGCCTGGTGCCAGGCGCCGTCGGCCCGCGCGAAGCGATACACCGCGCCCTGCGCATGGCGGCCGTCGATGTCAGCGCCCGGAGCGCTGACCAGCAGGTTCGCCCCCGACAGCGCGATGGCGGAGCCGAAGCCGTCGCCGACGGTGCCGTCGGCAGCGGCCAGTTGCTGCGTCTGCGTCCAGCGGCCGTCGACCTGCGTGTACACGTAGACCGATCCACGCATCATCTGGTCGTTGTAGTGCGCGCCGTAGGCCGCCACGACGATCATGTCGTCGGTCAGGGCCACCGCATTGCCGAACCAGTCGACCGGCATGCCGTCGCTGGCGACCAGCTTCTGCGTCTCGGTCCAGGTGCCGTCGTCGCCCTGCGTGAACACGTAGGCCGCACCCTGCGAGTTGTTGCTGCCGATCCTCGCGTTGAGCGCGCCGATGACCGCCGTGCGGCCGGACACCGCGACGGACCAGCCGAACTCGTTGTAGGCGGCGCCGTCGCTGGCGACCAGGGTCTGCACGAGGCCCCAGCTGCCGTCCGCGGCCTGCCGGTAGACCAGCACCTTGCCCTGGGAGGATTGGCCGTCGATCGTCGCCTCGGAAGCCGACACCAGCGCGACCGGACCGGAAATCGCGACCGCCTGGCCGAAGTGGTCGAAGCCTTGCGCCTGCGGATCGAGCACGCGCTGCTCGGTCCAGGTCTCCGCGGCGGGGTGGGCGGGCGGCGAGGCGATGACGAGGGCGTTGAGGAACAGGGCTGCCAGCGGCAGCACGAATCGGCAAAGCGTCCGATGGACAGGGGACTGGACCATGGGGATTGAGGTCTCCGGCAGGATGGGGCGCATGCGCGAGGACCGGCTCGTTTCGACCGCCGGTCCTGGGCTGCAGCCGGCTGCACGCTAGCCGTGTCGATCCGGCGTTCCACTCGCGCTCCGCTATCGCTGCGTTACCGTTCCATGAATGGTTCCAGATTCAATCGCTTGGCGGCGACGGCGGCGCGGCGCCGAACGGCGCCAGCAGCGCCGACCCGACGGTTGGCGGGATCGGGCGCTCGCCGGCCAGCCGCTGCGTGCGCTGGAGCGCTTCGCGCCAGGCGGCCTCCTGGCCGAGCGCGCGGTACAGGCGCGCCTGCAGCAGGCTGGAGCGGAAATCGGTCCCCGCCCAGCGCTGCACGCGCCCGGCCACCGCGCTGGCCCGTTCGGTCTGGCCGGCATCGAGCAGGGCATTGCCCCAGGACACGACGACTTCGACGACATCGGCCGGGATGCCGGCGCGCTCGGCCTGCGCGAGCGCCTGCTCGTAGGCGGCCGTGGCGGCCGCGGGCTGCGCCGTCGAGTGCAGCTCCGCCTGTGCCAGCTGCGCCAGCACCGTGCTGGCCGGGACCTGCGCCGTGGCGGCCCAGTCAGCGAAGCCGCGCACCTCGGCAGCCGCGTCGGCGTCGCGCGCGAGCACGCGCAGGGCGCGCACGCGCGTCAGCCAGGCCTGCGCCCGCGCGCGGCCGCGGTCCGGCCCGGCCAACGTCTGCACCGCCTCGGCCGCATGCCCGGCCGCGGCGTCGGCGCGGCCGGTCGCCAGCTCGATGCGGGCGCGCTCCGCGAGCGCATGTCCCAGCACCGGCTGGTCCTGTTCCGTCGCCGCCTCGCTGGTGATCCGCACCAGCAGGGCCGCGGCCTCGCCGAGCCGGCCGTTCGCCGCCAGGGCGCGCGCATGCTGCACCTGCACCGAATGGCGCAGGCCGGTGTTGCTGATCTGCGGCAGCAGCCCCCAGGCACGCTCGCTGGTCGCCAACGCCTCCAGCGGTTGCAGCAGCGCGAGCAGGGCGTCGATCTGGTCGTCGAGGGCCATCATCATCTCGTTGCGCCCGCCCAGGCGCCGGAAGTGCTCCTCCGAGCGGCGCATGACCGCCAGGCCTTCGGCATAGCGGCCACGCGTGCTCTCCATCAGGCCTTCGTTCGCCTCGATGCGCGCGAGCGACAGCGCATCGCCGGTGATCTCCAGCGCGATGCGCGCCCGCGCGAACTCGCTCATCGCCGCGTCGAACCGGCCCTGGACCGCCTCGGCGATGCCGCAGGCCGTATAGGCGCGGCCGAGCATGCCCGGTTCGTCGCGGTCGGCCACCAGCGCGACCGCGGCGGCGCAGTCGCGGCCGGCCGCCGCCGCATCGCCGAGATGGATCCGGACCGAGCTCGACACGGTCAGTATCAGGGCACGCAGCACCGGATCGGCCTCGGGCCCGACGTCGGCGAGCAGGCGGTCCAGCTTCGCGCGTGCCTCGATCATGCGGCCGCTGCGGAAATCGACCTGCGCCAGGCGCAGGCGCAGCAGCGGCGCATCGCGAACATCCGGCGGTGCGGCCTGGATGATCCGCTGCACCTCCTCGAGCTGGTCCGACAGCAGGGCCGCCTCCGCGCGCTGACGCACGTCGTCGAGCGCCGTGGTCGCCGTCGCCTCGGCGCTCACCGGCTTGCCGAGCCGCAGCAGCAATTGCGCGACCGCCACGCGCGCCGCCGCCGCGGCATCGGGCTGCTGCGCCTCGATCAGGATCGGTTCGCCGTCGACCGGGTGCAGTTCCAGGCGCACGCGCCAGCCACCGGGGCCGCGTGTCGCGCTCGACGTCAGCAGCCGCTGCGCGCCGGTCACCGTACGGACGTTCGAGGCGAGGATCGCCGCATCGACCGGTGGATCGCGCGTCAGCGCGACGATCGTCTCGTTGGGGACCACCGCCAGGCCCGCGCCGCGCAGGCGCGTGGCGACCAGATCCATCAGCCCCAGGCGCAGCCAGCCCCATTCCGGTTCGGCGGCGATCACCAGCGGCAGCACGGCAACGGCATCGGCTGCGGCCGGCGCCGCCCGGGATGCCGGCGGCGATGCCCCGTGTCGCCCGCGCATGAGCACGAGCACCGTCAGCACAGCGACGGCCAGCGCCAGGACCGTCGCCGCCGCCGCCCAGCGCGAACGGCCGCGGCGTGGCGACGGCGCCGCGACAACCGGCGGCGCGCGGTCACCGGAAACGTCCGCGCCCGCCACTGCCGGCCCGGCCGCAGGCGGCGGGTCGGGGCGTTCCTCGGTGGCCAGTTCGGCGACCCAGCGGTAGCCGAAGCGCGGGATCGTGCGGATCGCGTTCTGCTCGTCGCCGGTATCGCCGATCGCGCGGCGGGCCTTCAGCACGACCTGGCCGAGCAGGGCATCGGTGACGTCGGCGCGCCCCCAGACCGCCGCGATCAGCTCGTCGCGGCCCACGGCGCGGTCGCGCCGGTCGATCAGGTACGCGATCACGTCGAACACCTTCGGCGACACCGTGACCGGCGTGCCGTTCCGGCACAGCTCGCGCGCCGCCGGATCGACGCTGCAATCCCCGAAGCGGTAGAGAAGACGGGCCATCGCCCAAGCGTAGCCGGCTTGCCGCCGATTTGCTGCCGGCCGCTGCCCGAGCCGCGGTGGAGCGGAGCGCCCGGCCGCGCTCCGGTACGCGCTAACGCGCGGCCGCCGCCTCGCCGCGCCGCAGCGTGCGGTCGAAGAAGTTCGTGATCAGCGTGTAGACGTGCATGCGCATCGCCGGCGTCGACAGGCCGTGCTTGCCGCCGGGGTAGGTCATCAGCTCGAACGGCGTGCCTTTTTCCTGCAACGCGGCCATCAGCCGCGTGGAATGCGTGAACAGCACGTTGTCGTCGGCCATGCCGTGCACCAGCAGCAGCGACGCACTCATTCCGTCCAGCCAGGCGAACGGCGTGCTGCGGATGTAGCCGGCCGGATTGTCCGCGGGCGTGGACAGGTAGCGCTCGGTGTAGTGGGTGTCGTAGAGCGCCCAGTCCGTGACCGGCGCCACCGCGGCGCCGGCGGCGATCTCGCCGGAGGCCTTCGCCAGCAGCATCGTCGTCAGGTAGCCGCCGTAGCTCCAGCCGAACACGCCGATGCGCTCGCCGTCGACGAACGGCTGCTCCTTGAGCCAGCGGATGCCGGCGAGCTGGTCGGCCACCTCCGCCACGCCGAGCTGGCGGTGGATCGCATCGGAGAACTGCCGGCCCCGGCGGGCCATGCCGCGGTTGTCGACCGTGAACACGACGTAGCCGCGCTGGACCATGTACTGGTTGAAGTGATCGCCCCAGCTGCGCGCGACGCTCTGGACGCCCGGACCGCCGTAGTAGAAGACGAAGACCGGATGGCGCCGCGGCTCGCCGGAAGCATCCGTCGCATCCGCCGGCCGGTAGAGGCGGTAGTGCAGGGTCTGCCCGTCGTCGCTCTTGAGCGTGCCGAACTGCGGTTCGACGAACGCCGCCCGGTACGGCGCGTAGGGATGCCGCTCGTCGAGCCGGTTCTCCTCGATCCAGGCCAGCCGGCTGCCGTCGGGCTTGCGCAGGCTGACCTGCGGCGGCGTGTGCGGATCGCTGAAGGCGTCGAGGTAGAACGCCCCGCTCTTGGCGAACGTCGCCGCGTGCGTGCCGTCTTCGCGGCTGATCCGCTGCGGCCGGTCGGCGGTCGAGCCGTCGAGCTTGAGCGCGTAGATCTGCGTGTCGGGCACGAAGTCGCGGTTGGAGGCGACATAGACCAGGCCGGCCTTCTCGTCCACGCCGGACAGGCCGTCGATGTTCCAGTCGCCGCGGCTGATCGCGTGCTTGAGCGTGCCGTCGAGGTCGTAGAGGTACAGGTGGTGGAAACCGGTGCGCTCGCTGCCCCAGATGAACGCCTGGTGCTTGTCGAGGAAGCGCAGGTCGTCGTTGAGGTTGATCCAGGTCGAGCTGGTCTCGCTGAGCAGCATGCGCTGCTCGAGCGTCGCGACGTCCACCAGCTTCAGATCGAGCCGGCGCTGGCTGCGCGGCTGGATCTGGTAGGACAGGCGGCGCGCATCCGGCAGCCATTTGACGCGCGCCAGGTAGATGTCGCGGTCCTCGCCCAGGTCGATCCAGCGCACGGCGCCGCCGCCCGGCGCGACCAGGCCCAGCCGGGATTCGACGTTCGGATCGCCGGCCGCGGGATAGCGCTGCTCGATCACGTCGGTGCGGTCGGCGTAGACCTCGAAGCGCTTGACCACCGGCACGGCGGCTTCGTCGTAGCGCTGGAACGCGATCGCCGAATCGTCGGGCGCCCACCAGTAGCCCTCGCTGCGGCTCATCTCCTCCTGCGCGACGAACTCGGCTTCGCCGTTGTGGATCGTGCCGCCGCCGTCGCGGGTCAGCGAACGCAGGGTATCGGTGGCCAGCTCGATGACCCACAGGTTCTGGTCACGCACGAAGGACACGTAGCCGCCGGCCGGCGAGATCTGCGGATCGATGAAGTCGCCGCCGGTGTCCAGCTTGCGCAGCGGCTTGTCCTTCGCGGCCAGCTCGTACAGGTACAGCTCGCCGCCGACCGGGAACAGCAGCTTGGTGCCGTCCGGCGACCAGTGGTAGTCGACGATGCCGCTGAGGCCGGCCATGCGCGCGCGTTCGCGCCGCGCTTTCTCGGCGTCGCTGAGGGCCTCCTCGCCACCCAGCGTATCGGCATCCACCAGCAGGCGCGTGCGCTGGTCCTTGACGTGGTACTCCCACAGGTCCAGCCGGTTCTGGTCGCCCGCCTTGGCGCGCAGGAACGTCACGCGCTGGCCGTCCGGCGAGATCTTCAGACTGCGCGGCACCGGACCGTTGAGGCCGCCGCCCTCGTAGATGCTTTGCAGGCTCAGCTTCTCGGCCATCGCAGGCATTCCCGCCGCCATCGTGGCGGCCAACAACAACGCTCGCATCGCTCTCTCCCGTGGAGGCGGCATTATCGCCGTGATTCGGCCGGGGAACGTGCACGGCAGAATTCGTACTTGTGCATGGCCTGCCACCGTCGCGGCAGGCGCCGGGAATCCTGCCGTCGAATCGTTGTCCGAAGGCGCCATGCCTCGTACCAATCCCCTGCTGCTCGCCGATGGGCTGGCGCTGCGCCGGCGCCTGGCGGCGGCCGCGCGCCGGCCACGCTGGGCGCTGGCCGCGCTCGGTGCGCTGCTGGCGGCCTGCGCCGGCGCCTGGATGCTTGCGCCCTGGCCGCCGGCCGATCGCCTGGCCGCCTGGCTGGCGGCGGCACCGGCAGGGGTGCTGGTGCTGGCCGGTGCACTGGCCGCGATCCGTACCCGGCGGCTGCGCCGGCGCTGGCGGGCGGCGCAGGCCCGGAGCTGGCTCGCCGCGCTGCCGGTCACGCCCGGACAGCGGGCGGTCGCGACCACCGTGCGCCTGGCGCTGGCCCAGGCGGGCCCGCTGGCCGGCGCGCTGGCCGCCCTCGGCTGGCTGGCCCTGGCCGGCAGCCTGGGCGCGTTCCCGCTCCGGCTTGCCGTGCTGGTCGCCGCCGGTTGGCTGGCGGGCAGCCTGATCGGCGCCGGGTTCGACCGGCGGCCGGCGGCGCCGCGACGGCGGCAACCGCGGACCGCGGCCCGGCCGGCCGGCGCCAGCGGCTGGCGCGTGCTGGCCGCCTGGCCGCTGCGGATCGCCCGCGCCCAGGCCGATCCGGCCGTCCACGCGCGCGTGCTCGGTCCGCTGATCCTGGCGATGCCGCTGCCGATGAGCACGCCGCTCGACATCGTGCTGCCGGCGCTGCTGGTGCTGGTCGCGCTGGTCGCCCTCGTCGAATGCCTGCGTGGCCTGCTGGCCGCGATCGCGGCGAGCGGCGGCTGGCTGCGCGGCACGCCGCTGGCCGGCCGGCGCTTCGTCGTCGCGCTGTGCAGCCGCAGCGCGCTGGTGCAGCTCGGGGGCCTGCTGGTGCTGTTCGCGCTGTTCCTGCGCGGCCTGCCGCCGCGCGCGGCGCTGGCAGGCGCCGTGCTGCCGGCCGTCGTCGCGGCCATCGCCGTCGCGGCCGCCTTCGTCCGCCATCGCCCGTTGCAGGCCGACCGATGAACGCGGCGCTGGAGGTGCACGGACTGTCGGCCGGCTATCCGGAGGCGTTTCCGTTGCAGGTGCTCGATGGCATCGACCTGCGCGTGCCGCGTGGCGAATGGGTGGCCCTGCTCGGCGCCAATGGCAGCGGCAAGAGCACGCTGCTCGATTGCATCGGCGGCCGCCGCCAGGCCGCCGGAACGATCCTGATCGACGGCGTGGTCCTGTCCGACCGTGGGCCGGACGCCCGGCGGCGCCTGGGCCATGCCGTCGGTGCCGAGCGCCTGCCGGCGGTGCTGACCGGGCACGAATGCCTGGCCGTCCATGCCGCCGCGCACGGCCGCGCGGCGATCGGCGACGACGTGCTGGCGCTGGCGGCGGACCTGGCGCTGGCACCGCGCCTGCACGAGCCGGTGGCGATGTATTCCTACGGCATGCGGCAGAAGCTCGGCGTGCTGCTGGCGCTGGCCGGCGCGCCGGCCCTGCTGCTGCTGGACGAGTCGCTCAACGGGCTCGATCCCACCAGCGGCCTGGTGCTCAAGCGGCACCTGCGGGCGCGCGCCGCCGACGGCTGCGCGATCGTGCTGGCCACGCATGCACTGGACGTGGTCGAGCACTGGGTCGACCGCGCGCTGCTGCTGCACGAAGGCCGCATCGCCGCCGACTGGGACCGCGATCGCCTCGACGCCCTGGGCGGTCTCGGTCTGGAGGCGGCGCTGGCGGAGGCGACGCGCCCGCTGCCGTGAACGGCATCCACGCCGATGCGGGGCCGTTGAAGCCGGTCCCGGTCGCTACCGGGACCGGCACCTCATCCGACGACGCTCACCCGACCTGTCCCGCGCACAGCGCGTGCGCGGAGGCCGTCCCCACGATCTGGTTGCCTGCGTCGGCCACGACGACGGTCACCGTCACCGGGAAGGCGACCGGATGCGTCGGATCGTCGTTGCCGTCGGGGCAATAGAACGAGCACAGCCTCTTGTTGCCGCAGTAGCGGGGAATGATGATGTTGGCGCTGCCCGCGATGTCCCAGTCGATGCTGACCGGCGTGCTGACGCCGGTCGTGTCCAGGGACACGACGCACAGGCCGGTCGAACAGCTGAGGGATATCGAGAACGCGTGGGCTTGCGAGGGAAGCAGCCCCGACACCAGTGAACCGGCGAATACCAGCAATGCCATACCTGCTCTCGTCATGACCTTCTCCTGATGGCGTCGAATCTCTCGACGCGGTCAATGCAGCTCTGAGAACAACAACCCGCCGCTCCGGGACGGTACCCAACGGTGCTGTGTGAGGCCGCACCGGAGAGGCCAGCACACCCTACTCCGACGGCGGGCGGGCCGGCACTGGACGTTTCCCACGTTTCTTGCAGTCGATCGGCACAGGGCGTGCCGGACATCGGCTGCGCGCGCCAGCCGCCGTCAAGGACATGACGCTGCGCGCGCACCGGCGCGGGCTCGATGGCAGGACGCCATCGACCGGTTCGCCAAGCGATGGTCACGCCCAGCCGTCGCTCGAACCGTCGTCCTTGCCGATCCCGGCCGTGCGGGTGAAGCGCGGCCCCTCGCACGCAGCGGCGGATCGCGTGCGTGCGTTCAGCGCAGGCCCAGATGTGCCGCTTCCAGCGCACCGTTGCCGCGTGCGCGTGGTTGCGGGGCCGGTGGCAAGCGCAGTGGCCCGCCGCTGCGCAGCGCGTCCAGTACCGTGTCGAATGCGGCATAGCCATAGGCCAGCAACGGCACGTAGCGATCGCCGAAGCCGGGCAGGGCGAGGAACGCATCGAAATGCTGGCCGTGGGCGATCGGCCACCAGGTGGGCGTGCGATCGTGGGCGCGCAGCCATTCCACGTACGGCTCGGCACTGAACGCCATCGGCACCAGCCCGTCCGCTTCGCCGTGGATGACCACGACCGGCAGGTCGCGACGCGGCAGCGCGGCGCGGGTCGCCTCGACCGCCGCGCGCAGGCGCGTCGCCGGGGCATCGGTGCCGGTCCACAGGCCGCGCAGGCAGGCCAGGCCGGGCCAGGCCGGATCCTCACCGGTCGCGGCGGGCGCGGTCAGCAGCACGCCGGCACCGGGCGGAATGCCGCTGGCGTCCGCCCACCATGCCGCGCGCACCGCCTCGGAGACGACGCCCGGCCGCCCCTGCGCATCGTGGCCGCTGAAGCCGAAGCCGCACGGCATCGCGCCGGCCGGCGCCCGCAGGTAGCCCGAGGCATAGGTCGCGGCTACCGCGCGCCACAGGTCCAGGCGCGTGGTACTCGCGGCGGTCGCCAGCGCCGCGTCGGACCAGCCGGCGGCCCGCAGCTGCGCCAGCGCCGTGGCGGCCGGCGCGGCACTGCCGGGCAGGCCGTGCGCCTGCAGCGACGCACAACGGGCACGGCCGGCGGCCGGCGCGCTGCCATCGGCCTCGCGCGCCATCGGCACCGGGTCGAAGCGCGGATCGAGCAGGGCGCACGGCAGCCACAGCGCCGCCTCGGTCGCGTAGTCGTAGAGCGCGCGGCCCCGGCCCGGCGTGGCGATGTTGGGCGCCAGCGCGATCGCCGCGTCGAGCAGGCCGTCGTCGATCCCGGCCGCACGCAGCACCGCGCCGCCGCCGTTGGACAGGCCGATCGCGACGATGCGCGTATTGGCCGGCGTGAACGGCGCCTGGTCCGGATGCGCGCGGTCGAGCATCGCCAGGCCGAAGCGCGCCGCCTGCAGCAGGTGCCGGCCCCAGTCGGCCTCGGGGTTGTCGCCCGAATGGGCATGCTTGACCGCGATCCCCGCGTCGCTGGGAACGTCGGCCGCCGGTTCGAACTCCAGCAGCGCCGTGCCGGCCGCGGCGCGCGTGCCGTCCAGCTGCACGCCGCTGCGCGTGGCCGGGTCGAAGTAGCCGCTGCCGGTGCCCTTGTCGGTGTAGGCCACGGCGCAGCCGCGCGGCAGGCCGGCCGCGCCGGCCAATGCGATCGCGCCGTAGATGCCGCGCGAACCGGACGAGGCGGTCACGACCAGGCAGCGTGCCGACGCATCGAACGCGTCCGGCACCTGCACCAGCACGCGGTGCGGCGAATGCGCACCGGGCAGGCGCGCGAATGCCGAGAACTCGCGACCGGTCACCGTCGCCGTGCTGCCGTACAGCGTGCCGTAGCCGCCGAGCGGCCCGAGGTCGGCGATGCCCTTCCAGCTGGCCTGGATCGCACGCCGCCGCAGCTCCTCCGGCGTGGGCCGCTCCGGGTCGGCGAACGCGACCGGCGCGCCGCGCAATCCGGCCAGGCCCAGACCCGCGGTCAGCAGGTCGTCGCCGCCGGCATGGCGCGTCTCGCGGATCGGGCTGGCAAGGAAGTCGGTCATCGGCGAAGGCGGACGTTCGCGCCGCGCCGGCGCGGCGCAGGCGCCGAGCAGCAGGAGCGACACAAGCAACAGACAAGAACGTGGCGGCATCGGCCTACGATACGTGCCGGTGCCGCCCGCGCCATCGTACGAAAGTCGCAGCCCTGCGCGGTATGCTGCGGAACCGTCTCCGTCACCAGGGTGGCTCGATGCTCAAGGTGCTGATCGCCGACGACCATCCGCTGTTCCGGCTGGCGCTGCGGCAGGCGGTGGCCGGCATCGACACCGGCGTGCGGATCACCGAGGCCGACGACCTGGATGCCGCGCGCGCGCAGCTGGCCGAGCATCCGGACACCGACCTGGCCCTGCTCGACCTGCACATGCCCGGCAACCACGGCCTGATGGGCCTGGCGTCGCTGCGCGCCGAGTTCCCGGCCGTCGCCGTCGCGATGGTCTCGGCCCACGACGAGCCGGACACGATCCGCCGTGCGCTCGCCTACGGCGCGGCCGGCTTCATCGCCAAGCGCGCCGGTCTGGAGGACCTGCAGACAGCCCTGCGCGCGATCCTCGCCTGCCAGACCTGGATTCCGCCCGAGCGGCGCGCGGACGTCGCCGCGACCGGCACCGATGCCGGCGACGGCACACTGGCGACCCGGCTCAATACCTTGAGTCCGCAGCAGTTCCGTGTGCTGGCCCTGGTCGCGCAGGGGCGGCTCAACAAGCAGATCGCCGCTGCGCTGGCGATCCAGGAACGCACCGTGAAGGCGCACGTCACCGCGATCTTCGAGAAGCTCGGCGTGCGCAACCGCACGCAGGCCGGCGTGCTGTTGAGCACGCTGCAGCTGACCGCGCGCGAGCACGACGATCCGGCCGCCGGTGCCTGACAGCCGCCGCCGCGCGGCAGCGCCCGCGTGCGGCGGCCTCACAGCAGGCGCGCCATCAGCGACTTCAGCGCCAGCGGCTTGAGCGGCTTGTAGAGCAGGTGGCAGCCGGTCGCGGCGACCGCGGCCCGCACCGCCTCACCGTGGTCGGCCGTGACCACGATGCACGGCCGCGCGCGCACGGGGGCGGGCAGGGCCTCGCGCAGTTGCAGCCCGGTCGAGCCCGCATCGAGGTGGAAATCGACCACCAGCAGGTCCGGCCACCCGCTCGCGCACAACCGCGCGGCCTCGTCCGCGTCGGCCGCCGCCAGCACCTGGAACTGCCAGCCGGCCAGCAGCTCGGTCATCGCCGCCCGCACGGCGGCGTCGTTGTCGACCACCAGCACGCGGCCGCGCAGCGCCTGCGCCGGGGGTGGCGGCGCGGCGGCGGGTGCTTGCGGCTGGGGCTGCCCGAACGGCACGTCGATGGCGAACACGCTGCCGCGTCCCGGCCAGGAGCGCAGGCTCAAGGGCAGGCCGAGCAGGCGCGCGATGCGCTCGGCGATCGACAGGCCCAGGCCCAGGCCCTGGCCGTCGCGGCCCAGGCGGCGGAACTCCTCGAAGATCACCGTGCGATCGGCGGCGGCGATGCCCGGCCCGCTGTCCCAGATCTCGATGCGCAGCCGGTCGCCGCGCCGGCGGCCGCCGATCACGATGCGGCCGTACGGCGTGTAGCGCACCGCATTGGCGAGGAAGTTCTGCAGCACGCGCCGCAGCAGCTGCGGATCGGTGTCGAGCCAGGCCGACGAGGCGACATAGGCCAGGCGCAGGCCTTTCTGTTGCGCCAGGACACCGAACTCCGCCGCCAGGCCGCGCAGCAGCGTGTCGACGCGGAAGGATTGCCGGGCCGGCACCAGGCCGCCGGCGTCCAGCCGCGAGACATCCAGCAGGCCAGCCAGCAGTTCCTCGGCCGAGCCCAGCGCGCCGTCGATGTGACCGAGCGCCTCGCGGTACTCCGGATGCGCCAGGCGCTGCACCAGCGCATGCACGAACAGGTGCGCCGCATTGAGCGGCTGCGCCAGGTCGTGGCTGACCGCCGCCAGCAGGCGCGTCTTGGCCTGGTTGGCCTGCTCGGCCGCCGCGCTGGCCCGCGCCAGCTCGGCGGTACGATCGGCCACGCGCTGCTCGAGGTGCTCGGCCACCTGCTTGAGGTCGGCCTCGGCCTGCCGGAACGCGGTGACGTCGGTGAAGGTGGCGACGAAGCCGCCGCCGGGCATCGGGTTGCCGCGGATCTCGATCAGGCTGCCGTCCGGAAAGCGCCGTTCGGACAGCAGCGGCGTACCGGCGCGCATGTGATCGAGCCGCCGCACCACCATCCGCGCGATCCGCGCCTCGTCATGCCCTTCCGATCGCAGCGCATGCGCGGCCAGCGTGGCGATCGGCCGGCCGACCCGCAGCAGGTCGGCGGGAAAACCGAACAGCTGCGCGTAGCGGGCGTTCCAGGCGACCAGGTTGAGCTCGCGGTCGACGACGCTGATGCCCTGCGTCATGTTCTCCAGCGCCGCCTCCAGCAGGCGCTGGTTGAAGCGCAGCGCCTGCGAGGCCTCGCCGACGATCGTCGCGACGGTGTCCAGGTCGCGGCCGCGCGCGCGGCGCGCGGCGTCGAGCAGCAGGCGCGCCGACGCGGCACCGAAGACCGTGGCCAGCTCGCGCTCGACCCGCTCGACCTGGCCGGGATCGGCCAGGCCGCTGCGCGGCTCGCCGATCAGCAGGTCCACGCGCTCGGGCGCCAGGAAGCGCCAGCCCAGGCCGCGCAGGGTCGCCACGTCCAGCTCGCCAGCCTCGACCGGCTGCGGCCCGGTGGCACGCGCGGCCAGCAGCAGGGTGACCGTCGTCTCCACCAGCAGGCTCAGCATGACCGCGCGCGTCAGCCGGCTCCAGCCGGACAGGCCGAACAGGTGGTCCGGCGCCAGCCAGCCGATGCCGAACGGGCCGGCGTCGAGCCAGTCCGGCGTGGCCAGTGTCGGCACCAGCAGGCACCAGGCCCATACCACCACACCGGCCGCCAGCCCCCACAGCATCGCGCGCGGCGGCGTCTGCGGGCGCAGCACCGCGAACAGCACCGCCGGCGCCAGCGTGCCCAGGCCCGAGAACGACAGCGCACCGATGTCGGCCAGCGCCTCGCTGCCGCTGGTCGCGCGGCTGTAGATCCAGGCCAGCAGCACCACGATCAGGATCGCCAGGCGGCGCTGGCGCAGGACGCTGGCGCGCAGGTCGCCGCGGTTCTGCCGCCACGCGCCGCGCACCAGCAGCGGCGTCAGCCAGTGGTTGCCGATCATCAGGCTGAGCGCCAGCGTCGCGACGATCACCATGCCGGTCGCGGCGCTGAGACCGCCCAGGAACGCGAGCAGTGCCAGCGCGCCGTTGCCGTCGGCCAGCGGCAGCGCCAGCACGTAGAGGTCCGAGGGCACGCCCAGCCCGCCCAGGCGTGACTCGCCGGCGCGCGCCAGCGGCAGCAGCGGCAGCGCGATCAGGCCCATGTACAGCGGGAACAGCCAGCGGGCGGTGGCCAGGTGGCGCACGTCGCGGCATTCGGCGACGCCGACGTGGTACAGGTGCGGCAGCGTGAACAGGGCCAGGATGCCGAGCACGACCAGGCCCGGAAAACCGCTCGCCGTCGTCGTGGCCGCGGGCGGCGGTGCCGGCCAGCCGTAGCCGAGCAGCACCCAGGCGCCGATCGCCAGCATCGCGCCGAGCTTGAGCAGCGACTCCAGCGCGATCGCCAGCACCAGGCCGCGGTTGTGCTCGGCCGTGCTGACGCTGCGGGTGCCGAACAGCATCGCGAACAGGGCCAGCACCAGCGCCACGTAGAGCGCGCTGTCCTGCCAGGGCGGTGCCTCCAGCGGGCTGGCGCGCGTCAGCAGGCCGAAGCTCATCGCGACCGCCTTCAGCTGCAGCGCGATGTACGGCACGATGCCGAGGATCGCGACCAGGGTGATCGCGGCGGCCAGCCGGGAGTCCTTGCCGAGGCGCGCGGCGACCAGGTCGGCGATCGAGGTGCTGTGCGTTTCCTGCACCAGGCGCACCAGGCGCTGCAGCGCGCCGAAGCCGAACACGTACAGCAGGATCGTGCCGACGAAGGTCGGCGGCAGCCACCAGCCCGAGCGCGCCGCCTGGGTGACGGTGCCGTAGAACGTCCAGGACGTGCAGTAGGCCGCCAGCGAAAGCGCATAGACGTACGACCAGCGCCGCGCGAAGCCCTCCGGATGGCGCTCGCCCCAGACCGCCGCGCCGAACAGCAACCCGAGCCAGACCAGGCTGGCCGCGACGACCAGGGCGCTCAGCATCGGGCCGTTCCGGACCGCACCGGCGGTGCCGCGGCGCGCACCGGCGAGGCGATCGCTAGCGCTTCAGCCCGTCGATCAGGTTCGCCAGCCACGCCACCTGCGCCCCGTCGCGCGTGTCGTAGTCGGCACCCGTATAGCCCCACCAGTCCCAGCATGCTTTCGGATTCAGCGGCGCCAGACTGGCGTGCGTCTGAGGGTACAGCACGATCACGTCGTAGGCGTCGGCCCAGCGGTTGAAGCCGGCATCGCGCACGAAGGCCTCGCCGACCGCCTCGACGTTCTGCTGGCAGCCGTGCAGCGCGACGAGCACGCCGCAACGCGCGCCGTCCGCGCAGGCCTTGGGCACGTAGAGCCGGCCCTGATCGGCCAGCTGGGTCGCCTTGCCGGCGGGTGCGAACACGCGCTGGTCGAACGCCTGCAGCGAGCCGGCGGCCGTGGCGGGCGCCGGACGCGGCGCCGCGCCGTAGAGCGCGTTGAAGATCGCGCCGGCCGCATCGAAGCCGCAGTTGCCGATGTAGGGAGCGGCCGATTCGCAGCCGCCGGTGCCTTGCGCGGTCGGCAGCAGATGCGGGAAATCACGGCCACCGTCCCAGGCGACCTTGAGCGTGGCCAGGTCCGCGTGATCGGCGCGCAGCCGCTCGTAGAACGCCGCCCCGGCGCGGGCGACCGGCTCGGCCACCGTGGCGTCGCGGCGGCCGTGCAGCACGTAGACCGGGTCGCCGGCGAGATTGGCCAGCGGCGCGATCTCGCCCTTGGCCGCGCGGTCGGCCGCACGCGCGGCCAGCGCGGCGACGTCGATCGCCGGCTCGCCCTTCATGCAGGTGGACAGCGCGACTTCGAGCTTGCCGCCGGCACAGCCGTAGGGACCGCCGGCCACCAGCGCGGCGCCGTGGATGCGATCGGACAAGGCCAGGTGCGCCTGGGTGGCCATGTAGGCCCCCGAGGAGAGACCGGCCACCATCACGCGATCGGCATCGACCGCGAACTTGGGCAGGGCGGCCGCCGGCGCCTTCGTGCAGGCGGCCAGCAGCAGGCCCGCCAGCAACGCACCGGCCGCCGGCAGGGCGGCGCGGCAGGGCAAGGGCATCGTCATCGACTGGTCCTTCCTCATGAGCGCGGCCGCGATCAGAAGCTGTAGCGGGCGGTCAGGTAGTAGTTGCGCGGCATGCCATAGTACGCGGTCTGGATGTTGCCGACGCTCGAGAACTCCTGCGCATCGGTCTTGTAGACCTTGTCGGTGAGGTTGCGCACGCCGCCGCGGACCTGCCACTTCAGGCTCGGCGAATCCCAGATCCCGTAGAGCCCGGCCAGGCCGAAGCCGTTCTGCGCCAGCACGTCGCGATTGTCCACGCTGAGCCAGGTCTTAGAGCGGTAGGCGTAGTCGCCGCCGACCGTCAGGCTGCCCGCGGTGGCGAGGTTGAAGGTGTGGCTGGCAGCGATGCGTCCGGTCCATTCCGGCGAGAACGGCACATGGTCGTGCAGGTTCGCGTAGATCGGGGCGCTGGCCACGCGCGGGTCGTCGAACGAGGCGTAGCGTGCATCCATCCAGCCGATCTGCGCGGACAGGCGCGTGCCCTCGCCGATCAGCGCGATGCCCTCGAACTCGACACCGTCCATCTTCAGCTTGGCGGCGTTGAGCACCGGGAAGTTGCCCACTTCCTCGCCGCTGACGCGCGCCTGGAAGTTCTTGTACTCACTGTGGAACACGCTGACGTTGCCGATCAGGCGCCCGTCCGCCGAACTGGACTTGAGGCCCAGCTCATAGGTCCAGACGAACTCCGGATCGAACTCCGGCCGCGCCGCCTCGGCGGCGGCGTTGGCGCGGCCGTTGAAGCCGCCGGACTTGAAGCCGCGGTTGGCCGAGACGTAGCCCATCAGCCGGTCCGAGAACGCCTTGGTCAGGCTCAGTGACGGCGTCCAGGCGTCCCAGCTCTTGCTGGCGTCGAAGGCGACGGTGCCGTCGAGGCTGGCCAGCAGCGGACCCCAGAAGGTGGAGGTGGTGCGGTCGTACTCCTTGCGCTCGCGCGTGTAGCGCAGGCCCGCGCCGAGCGTCCAGGACGGGGCGAATTCCCAGTTGACCTGGCCGTAGGCGGCGTAGCTCTTGGTGGTGAGGTCGTCGCCGATGGTGCGCAGGAACGTCACCGGCGCGGTCGCCACGCTGTAGAGGTCGTCGGCCCAGGCGTACTGCGTCGAAGGCACGTGCTCGCGCAGGAAGTAGACGCCGTAGGTGGCCTGCACCGGGCCGCCGTTGTCGAACTGCGCCTGCAGCTCCTGGCTGAACTGGTTCTGGTCGATGCCGACATAGACGTCGCCGAGCGAGAACTCCGACGCGTCGATGTCGATGTAGGACTTGGACACCAGCTGCCGGTACGCGGTGATGCTCTTGAGCGACCAGCTGTCGGAGAGGTCCCAGCCGAGGTTGGCCGCCAGGCCCTTGTGGTTGAGCTTCTGGCCCTGGTCCGGCCCGAACGAGGTGCGCGTACGGAAGTCGTACTCGCCACCCACCGGCTCGCGCAGCACGCGCGGCCCGAGCGCCAGGTCGGTCTGGATCAGCGGCGCCTGCGGATTGCCCAGCGTCAGCGGGTTGTCCTGGTGCGTGTAGTCGAGCGTGAAGGCCGCCTTGAAGGTATCGGTCGGGCGCCCGACCAGCTTGATGCGCACCGCCTCGGTGTCGTTCTGGTTGTAGCGCTTGCCGGTGTCGGGATCCTTCACGAAGCCGTCGTTGCCGGTGCTCATCAGCGCGGCGCTCAAGCCCCAGTGCTCGGTGAGCGGCATCGCCGCATAGGCCTTGGCCTCGAACAGGCCGTGGTCGCCGACGGTCAGCTCGACGTTGCCCTCGGTGGTCTCGCCCGGTTCGCGCGTGACGATCTTGATCGCGCCGCCGGTCGAGTTCTTGCCGTACAGCGTGCCCTGCGGGCCGCGCAGCACTTCGATGTGGTCGACGTCGTAGAGGCCGAACAGCGCACCCTGGATGCGCGAGTAGTAGACGTCGTCGACGTAGATGCCCACGCCCGGGTCGAAGGTCTGCAGCGCGTCGGGCTGGCCGATGCCGCGGATGAACACGTTGACCGACGAGGACGAGCCGCGCCCCTGGACGATGTTCATGTTCGGCACCGAGCCTTGCAGGCTGTCGATGTTCTGCGCCTGCATCTGCTGCAGGTCCTGCTCGCCGAACGCACTGACCGCCACCGGCACCTTCTGGATGCTCTCCTCGCGGCGGCGCGCCGTCACGGTGATGCCGTCGAGGCGTTCGATCTCGCCGTCCTGCGCCGGCGCGGCGGGTTCGGCGGTCTGCGCCGCCGCCGGCGGCACGGCGGCGGCCAGGCCCAGGACCAGGCCGACGGCCAGGCTCAGATGATTGCGCTTCATGGAGTCCCCTCGCTTCGTGGCGTTGTCGTCGTTTCGGCCGCGGCGCGCACGCACCGCGGCGCGGCACGCGGGCCGGATCGCAGCGAAGTCTGCAACGCACCGGGCCGCGGGGCAGTTGTACCTTCGTACAATGCCGGCGCCGGGCACCGCTTCGGATACTGGCCGCGTCCTTACGTCGGGAAGTCCTCCATGCTGAGTCTGTTCGGCCTCCTGGCCGGCCTGGCGCTGCTCGTCGCCATGGCGATGCGTGGCGTCAGCCTGTTCATCGCCACGCCGGTCTGCGCCGCCGTCGTCGCGCTGGCGAGCGGCCTGCCGCTGCTGCCGGCCAACGGCGAGCCGGCGGCCACCGACGCGCTCGGCAGCTACATGCAGGGCTTCAGCGGCTTCATCGCGAGCTGGTTCTTCATGTTCCTGTTCGGCTGCATCTTCGGCAAGCTGATGCAGGACACCGGCGCCGCCGACGCGGTCGCGCGCTGGGTGCTGCGCACGATCGGCCCGCGCCACGCGGCGCTGGCGATCGTCGTGGCCTGCATCGTGCTGACCTACGGCGGCGTCAGCCTGTTCGTGGTCGCCTTCTCGGTGTACCCGACCGCGCTCAGCCTGTTCCGCGCCGCCGACCTGCCGCGCCGCTTCATCCCGGCCGCGCTCGGCTTCGGCTCGATCTCGATCACGATGACGGCGGCCGGCTCGCCGGAGATCCAGAACTGGATCCCGATCAAGTACCTCGGCACCTCGCCATGGGCCGCCTGGCAGGCCAGCCTGGCTGCGGCGATCGTCATGGCGATCGTCGGCCAGTACTGGCTCAACTGGATGATCGGTCGGGCTCGCGCGCGCGGCGAGCGCTTCGAGCCGCGGGAAGGCGACCCGGTCGACAGCCGCGAGACGCTGCCCTCGCCGCTGCTGTCATTGGTGCCATTGCTGGCGGTGCTGGTCCTGAGCTTCCTGCTGCACGAGCGCTTGCACACCTCGGCGCTGATCGTGGCCCTGCTCGCCGGCTGCGTGCTGACCGCCGTGGTCGGCTGGCGCCACCTGAGCGCGCCGGGTGCCGCGCTCGCCAGCGGCAGCGCCGACGCACTGATCGCGATCGGCAACACGGCGGCGGTGGTCGGCTTCGGCGCGGTCGCCAAGGGCGTACCCGGCTTCACGTTGGCGGTCGACTGGATCACGCACCTGCCTGGCCACGGTGTCGTCAATGCCGCGTTCGCCGTCGCCGCGATCGCCGCGATGACCGGCAGCGCGTCCGGGGGGCAAGCCATCGCACTGCCGATCCTCGCCCCGCTCTACCTGCCGCAGGGCGTCGATCCTTCGCAGTTGCACCGCTCGGTCGCCCTGGCATCGGGCACGCTCGATGCGATGCCGCACAACGGCTACATCGTCACGACGATCCGCGCCGTCTGCGGCGAGACGCACAAGGCCGCCTACTTCCCGATGGCCGCGATGACGGTGGTCGTGCCGCTGCTCGGCCTGGGGGTCGCCTTCGCGATGTTCGCGCTGGGCTTCTGAGCGTCGGCCGACCTGGGTTGCATCGCGGTCCTTGCTCACTCCCGGGCGGGCAACGCCACGCCAAGGAGCACCGGCGCGTTCGCTGCGCCGATGTCCCGGCCCTGCAGGCCGTCGTCGTCCGGGCTCAATGCAACCAGGGCCTCGCGCGGATCGCCTCGACCCGGCCCGCCCTCGTCCCGGTCGCCGAACGGCAGCAGGCGATCACCGCGCTCCCGGCGCATCGAAAGGTCCTCCGGCGGTAGATCGATCCACCGGACCTCATGGAGACCCGCGACATTCGCGCTCTCCGTCATCGCCCGCTCGGACGCTCCGGTTTCGGGGCCGCGGACGGCCGGTTCGTTGCGACTCCGGCACCGGGGCCGATGCCTCACCGGTTCCCCCCGACGGCGGGCACCCAACCCGGATGCCTCGCCGTCCGACCCGCACCGACGCGCTACGGCGAGCCGTCGCCGACCACCAGGCGAACCGGTACCGTCATGCGCCGGTTGGCCGGATCGTTACTGAAGATGCAAAGCATCGCGGTGTGGGTTCCGCTCGCCAAGCCGAGCGCATTGAAGGTCACGTTCATCATGGAACCGGTTCCGGGCAGGGTCAGTCCGCTGGTACGGTCTGTCGACAGCCACGGCACATCGGCGGGATCGAGGCATGCGCCGCCCGACGTGGCGATCGAGAACGCGTAGATTTCCTCGTTGTTGACCAGCGGTCCCACCAGGGTGAGGGCAGCGGTAGTGGTATCGACGCGATACATGTTGCCGATGCTCCCGTCATAGGATGCCCAGTAGAGCGAACCGGTGGCCTGGTCGAAATCGATCGACTGCACGTACTGCGGAAGCACGCCGGTGGAGCCGACAACCTGCGCTGCACCGGTGAGCTTGTCGATCGCTACGAGATCGCCATTGATGTAGTTGATGCCGTACATCAGGCCACTGGGATCGATCGCGATGTCGATGAGGATCAGGCCGTAGGTCGGATCGCCGGCCCCGGTGACCAGCGGGCCTTCGGTCACCGCGCCGGTCCGTGGATCGATCTTGTAGAGATGGCACGAATAGGGCCCTTCGGTGCTGAGGACGCCACAGCCGGCGCCGTACAGCGTGTCGGAAATCTCATCCCACTTGATGCCGAACCACTGGTCGCCCGGCACCGTGGGTGGCCCGCCCAACGGCGTGGCCGTACCAGTCGCGGTATCGATGATCGCCGTGCCGTAGCCCGGCGTGACGGCGGCGACATACTGCTTGGTGAAGACGTCGTTGACGAAGGTGGCGGTCTTGTACAAGGGCCCTTCAGGAGCCGGCGCAATGACCGTCGCCGTCCCGGGTGTGGCGGCATCCAGTGCCAGGTACTCGCGCGAGTAGTTGGTGATGGCGAAGGACGGCGCTGCCGTGGCGCCGAGCGGCGCCGGGCTCGATTCGAGCGGCTTGTGCGGTGTCGAAGGGCGCTGCCTGTCGACGCTGCCGATACGCGATGCCACATCGGCGGGTGTCGCGCTGGCACCGATCGCCTCGGCGTACGCACGCAGGTGCGCGTTGGAGGGCGCGGGATCGATGCGCCAGGTCAGCTCGCGTGTGCCTGTGTTGTTGACGGCAAGCGGCAGCGTGAGGCTTCCACCGGGGGCCACACTGGCGCTCAGTGCTGCCGGCGCCACGGCGATCACCGGCAGACCGACATCGAGGACGGTCGTGGTAGCGGCGGTGAAGCTCTGGGCGGCGACGGCGGGCCATTCGATCCGCGACTGATCGGCGAGCACCGCCTGGCCGAACGAGAACTCGTTGAACAGGTCCGCGTTCTTCTTCAGCCCGATCGTCGCCGAACGACCTTCACCGACCGGTGCTCCTTGGGCCGTCATCGCCACGTCCTGGTACTCGAAGCGAACGGTTTGCGTGGCTTCGTCGAAGATGACCTCGAACGTCACACCGTCGTCGCTGCCCGTGGTGTCGCTGGCCGGGGCCACATTGAACCATTCCACGATGTACTTTCGGTTCGGCGCGGTGCCTGTCGTCGCGTGCAGAACGATGCCACGTGCCGTGCCTCCGCCGGTCGCGGCGAAATCGTCCCAGTAGGGGAGGATGGCCGGCGCCGGGAACGAGGCGTCCTGCAAGGGAGTGTTTTGCGAATAGCCGCCCGTCGGACAGGCCGTGGTCCCGAACAGGATGTAGCCATTGTTGCCGATGCACAGCGCATTGGACGTCGTGCCATAGAACGTGAAGGAGAATGGCAGCGTGCGCGCGACGGCACCGTCGTCCGCGATCGGACCACCGATGCCGGTGATGGTGATGTCGATGAAGCCACCTTCGCCCGGGTCACACGGCGGCGCTTCGAAACCGGTGCACAAGAGCCGGTCCGCGATGGGCCCGCTGTACGCGTAGGCATGGGTGTAGCCGGGGGGAACGGCATAGGCGGACCAGACCGCTGTTCGGGTCTGGCTGGCCGCCGGTGTCAAGATGCGGTTGTATTGCAGCGATGCCCCGTCGGCCACCGGCTCGACCTGCAAGTCGAGGATCGTTCCGTCGATGTTGTCGCTGAGCGAATGATGCCGTAGCGGCATGCCCGAGTTGTTGGTCAGCACGTAGCAGTAGTTGACCGGATCGCCGGTCCACACCGCTAACGTCCGGGCATCCCCGCAGGCGCCCGGAGACAGGTCGGTACCGAGCGTGACGTCCAGGCAGATGCCATCGACCGTGCATGCGCCGCCTCCGCCAATGGCGCCCACCACCTCGAAACCCTGGGTGTTTCCCGTGTAGCCGCAACGGGTGGTGGGGCGCCAGGTCAGGCAACCGGTGAAGAATGCATCGCTGGGGTTCTTCCAGTGCGCCGGCGCGCCGGGAGGAGTGGCCGATCGCCACGACGACCAGTACATCTTGTTCTCCGAAACCGAGGCGTTCAGGTTGGCCTGCAGTACGACCCAGTACAGGCCCGCAGGCAACAGGCACGCCGTCGGCAGCGCGACACTCAGTGCGGTGTGTGTTGCATCCAACGTGCCGGATAGATCGACGCCGGCGCAGCGCGGGGGAACTGCGTCGTTCGGGACGCCGCCGGCATCCGCGAAGACGTTGACGTTGTAGGTCGTACCGGGATCGGGAGCTCCGTCCTGGAACGTGACCGCGAAGTTGAATGCGCTCACCGTCCAGCCGGCACTGTGGGACACCGTGAAATCATCGGCGGCATAACTGTCGAAGACGTCGTCGCCGATCGCGTTGGTGGCGACGATGGCGGCGCTGTAGGTGCCGGTTTGCGAATACAGCACCGCTCTGCCGGAGACGTTTCTCGGGTACATGAAAGGTGATGGGACGGCCGGTCCGGCGTCCGGCGGGTCGCGAGGGGCAGCGGGAGAGCTGGCGGACGCGGCGGCGGCGGTCACCAGCAGGCAGAGGAGGAGGCAGATGAGGGTGGGCGTGCGCTTGTGCATCAGTGAATGACTCCCCGTATGGTCGTGTGGCATGGCGCCCCTGGGCACTCGCCGTTGATGGATGTCCCTGTGTGCGCTCCGCGTGCGATCGGCCGGTTGACGGCAGCCCGGATCGCGGCGGGCGCCGATCCCCTGCCGTGACGCTCCGGCCATTGCCGGCTTCAGCCGTGCCGGCCGGTTCTTCGGTCCCGACCGGCAGGGGCGAGGGATCGATCGCGGACGTAACCCATTGTCTGCAAACGAAGGGACGTGTGCGTTCCGGCGCGCTGTATCGAGCTGTGCAGCCGCTGTGCGGCGCTGTGCGCGGACGCCGGACGCCGGCCTGCGTCGCTCAGGGCCGCTGGATGGCGGGGTCCCGAAGCGGTCGCTCACCGGCTATGTGCTGCGCCCGATCGAGCGCCTTGCGTGCCGCATCGTCGTTGCCGGCAGCGGCATAGACGCTGGCCTGGGTCCAGGCGGCCCGGGCATCCTGGTGGGCCCATGAGGCCAGTTGGCCGCTGACGGAGCTGGCCTGGTCCAGCAGGCCGGCAGCCAGCAGGGTACGCACGTAGAGTTGGCCGATCGCAACGATGTCCTCGGGTACGCCGATGCGTTGCGCCTGCGCCATGGCCTGGCCGTAGCGCCGCAGTGCCTGATCGCCGTGTCCCTCGATCTCCGCCTGCTCGGCCTGGGTCATTGCCACGTAGAGCTGGCGCCGGTCGTTGGCTTGCCGGGTCGCCGCCCAGGCGGTCAAGGCGACGACCTCCCGCGCCGCGCCGGCTACCTCGCCTGCCTGATGCAGGGCGATGATCCGCGTCCGCCAGGTCGTGGCGTAGATGAAGTCATCACGCTCCTCCAGCACCGGCGTCAGGGCCGCTCTGGCATGCGCGAGCGCCATGTCGGTGTCGCCTTTCAGAAGGCTCAGCTGGGCCGCTTGAGCGGCACTGACGGCGCGCGCCACGCCGTCGCGCTGCGGATCACTGTGTTCGCTCACCTGGCGCAACAACGCATCGGCGTCGGCCAGCCGCCCGACACCGACCAAGGCGCGGGCCCGGGACAGCATCGTCCACCAACGCTCGCTCTGGTTGCCAGAGTGGGTCTCCACCGGCCAGAAGCGGTCCGTCGTCGCGAGTGCCTCGTGATGCTCCAGCAGCAGGGTGTGGGCGTCGGCCACATTGCGCAGCGCGATGATGCGCGCGTCGGACATCGCCAGCGCCTCGAAGCGTTCGGCGGCACGCCGCACCAGCGGCAAGGCGACACCGGGCTGGCCACGCGCCATGGCTGTCGAGCCCAGACTGAGGTCCACATCGGCTTCGCCGGAAAGATCGTGGCTGGCGTCATACAGCATCCGCGCTTGCCCGAAATGCGCGGTGGCCTCGTCGAGCTTCCAGCGTCGCAATGCCACCGCACCACGGCCGACATGGGCACGCGCCAGCAAGTCCGGTTCGTCGTGCGCTGCGAGGAACGCGATGGCCTTGGCGCTGGCGGCGTCCGCATCGTCGAGCTGGTTGCGCCTGGCGTGACTGGCAGCGAGGCGGTTGAGCGCTTGCGCTCGCAATCGCGGGCTGGCGGTCGGTGGCAAGCGGTCGAGCAGGACCTCCAGATGATGCTGCGTAGCGTCATAGCGGCCGGCGAAGAACTCGATGGATGCTTCGGCAAAAGCGATTTCCGGGCGCGATCGCAAGTCCGGCGGTGCGCTGTCGACCAGGGAACGTGCCAACGCCAGCTGGCTGGCCAACATGGCCGCATTGATCTGCTGCTGCAGCTGGTCCAGCGCTTGGGTGGTACTCGTTCCGCTACGGCCCGCCGGGGTTCGACCCAACTTGAACATCATCTGATCGGCAGCATCACGCGCGGCGGCCAGGACATCAGACGATTCGCTTTCTACATGCCAAGCCTGACCGGCGACCTTGACGTCCAGACGCACCGTCCAGACGCCCGCCGCTTGCTCGGCATACGGATCGATCCGCAGGATGGCCGCACCGCGGACGCTGCGATCCAACACACCGGCCAGATCGCCGGTGGAGCTGCCGTTGTTCGTCCTGACCAAGCCCACTACCGTCTCGCTGGGCAGGGTGGGAACGTTGCTGCGCCGCAGCTGGTTGGCGATCAGGTCCATCAGACCCAAACCCAGCCAGGTCCATTCGTCCGACGCATCGATGCGTGCCGGCAGTACCACGGCGGTCGCCGAGCGCATCACCATGGCCTCCTGCGGATCCACGACGCGCCCCGCGCGATGCCACCACAGGCTTCCGGCCAAACCGACGGCTAGACCCAGCGCCGCGAGCATCGCGGCGGCGCGCACGTAGGGCAGCTTCCTGGAAGGAGTTGCGAGGCGGTGGCCGACGACATCGACGGGGATCGGCCGGTGCTCGACGGGATGCTCGACGGGTGCTTGCAGGGGATCGGCGGCGGCGTCTTGATCGACGATCAGGTCCTGCGCAATCGACTCGCCGATCCAGCGATAGCCCACCCGCGGTAGTGTGCGGATAAAGGTCTGCTCGTTGCCGGTGTCCCCCAAGGCGCGGCGCAATCGCATGATGGCGTGATTGACCGACACTTCGCTGACGTTGACGCGCCCCCATACCGCCGCCGCCAGTTCGTCGCGTCCGACCGACCGTTCGCGGTTCTCGATCAGGTAGATCAAGCAGTCGATGCTGCTGGCGGGCAAGACGATGCCCTGGCCGTCCCGGCTCAGCTCCCGTCCCTGCGGATCGAGCCGGAAGTTGCGAAATCGGTAGATTCTTCTGCGCATTGCGGTCGCTTTCGAGGAACCGGAGAGTCGACGGATTCAGTCCCTTGGAGAAAGTCGAAGAACACCCGCCAAGCCGACGCAGTCTAGCGATTCGTTCCCCGGTCTGCGTTCGCTCGGTAACCCGAAGGGGTGGCAGCCTCGTCGTCCGGTTCCATCTCGAAGGTACTTCGCACGGGGCCTGTCCTGGAGGTCGACGCGAGGACGCGCGCATCGTAGCGGGCGCGGCCCGGATCGAGGGATGCGCCGGCGCAGCGGCGGTGGCCAGGGTGGCGCGATGGAACCTGTCGGGCGCGGCGTTCCGAACGCCTAGCCAGCGGGTACTCCGTCCACCCGACGGCGGCGTGGCGGCGCGTCCGGACACCACCGAAACAACATGGCACACTCGCCGCCGTATTCTTGCTGTAGAAACGCCTCTGTCCTCACCACAGCGCAGGAGCAGTGTCATGGCCGGTTGGTTCGAGTTGAGCAAGAGCAGCGATGGGCAGTTCCGCTTCGTCCTCAAGGCAGGCAACGCGGAAACGATCCTGACCAGCGAGCTGTACAAGACGAAGGCCTCGGCCGAGAACGGCATCGCCTCGGTCCAGAGCAACAGTCCGCTGGCCGAGCGCTACGAGCAGGACACCGCGTCGAACGGCAAGGCGTACTTCAAGTTGAAGGCCGCCAACCACCAGATCATCGGCACCAGCCAGATGTACGCGACGACCGCGTCGCGCGACGCCGGCATCGCCAGCGTCAAGACCAACGGTCCCAGCAAGACGGTGAAGGACCTCACCTAGCCGCGTTTCGCACGATTCGGGCCGCGCACGCCGCTCGGTCGGCGCGCGTGGCTGCGCGTGCGCCGCTGCACATCGGTCGCGCCCGGGCGGCGCCGGATGAGGACGCCTTTGGGGCGCCTTCTCCGGCGAAGGCGCCCGGCGGGACCGTGCGTGTGGTGATCGTCAGATCGCGACGGCGGCGCGGCGCTTCTGACGAATCGTGTTCAGGACCAGCATCGCCGCCAGCAGCACGGCAGCGACGACGAAGATCGTGCTGCCCAGGTACTCGCCCTGTATCCCCTGCTCGAAGCCGGCTGGCAGCGGGGCGCCTTCGGCGGGCACGAAGCGGGCCGCGTACATGCCGGTGTAGTGCATGCCGCACACCGCGACACCCATCACCAGCGCGCTGCCGAGCATCTGCAACCAGCCGCGCAGGTTGAACGCGAGCCACAGCGCCGCCATCGACGCGACGACCGCGATCACCACCGACAGGGCGACGATCCCCAGGTCGTAGTGCGTGGTCGCCGGCATCAGCATGGCCGCCATGCCGGTGTAGTGCATCGCGGCGACGCCGCCGCCCATGAAGATGCCGGCGGCGGTGAGCTTGCCCCACGAGAACAGACCGGTGCCCATGATCGCCAGACCCGCCGAGCAGGCCAGCAACGCCAGCACCGCCGACAGCACGGTCAGCCCGATGTCGTAGGCAACCGGGATGTGCATCTGGCAGGCCAGCATCGCGATGAAGTGCATCGACCAGATCGCGCCGATGCCCATCGCCGCGCCGGCGGACAGGACGGCGCGCCAGCGCTGTGCCGAATCGACCGCGACGGGAATCGCGATGGCCAGCTGCAGCGCCACGAACGAGCCCAGTACCGAGATCAGGTACGAAAGCACCATGAGCAATGGATCGTGCACGCAATGGACGTCGGACATGGCTTTTGGCTCCTTGCTGAGTGCGGACGGCGTCGGGAAAGGCTTAGCTGTGGATCTCGAACACGCAGGCATCCGCGCCGATGCCGCGGCACTGGGTTTCGCGTACCGCGACCGCTGCGGTGTTGCCGCTGGCCTCCTTGAGCAGGGCCTCGAGGTAGCCGTTGAAGAAGTGGCAGTTGCACTGGGTTCCCTTGCCGGCGACGACGAAGGGACTGTTGCGGATGCGCAGGGCGTTGGCGGCATGCGCCTCCGCCTGCACCAGCGGCCGCAGCGCCGGCACGGCGACGTGCTTGAGCGCGTCGGCCGGTACGAGATGGGCGCCCAGGGCGAAGTCCCGCTTGTACACCCAGGCACCGATGCGCTGCCCCAGGTGGCGCATCGCGGTGCTCTTCGACTCGGCGTCGAAACTGCGTTCGAGGCTGAGCAGCCGCGGGAACACCTGCGGATAGTCCTGCGCCAGCAGCCGCAGCTCCGCTTCGATCCGGCGCATGTCCAGCGCCACGGCAGGCCCGCGCGCTACCGGTTCTGCGTTCTGGGTTCGGGGGGCCTGCGTCACCGGCGGCGCGCCGTAGCTCGCACCATTGAGCGGCTGCCCGGGCTCGTGGGCGATGGCCTCGAAGCTGCGCACCAGCCGGTGCGTTCCCAGCCGCTCCTCCAGCGCGAGCAGCTGCGCCTGCGGCCCGCGGACGACGAGCATCAACCGAACGCCCTCCGGCGATTCCGTGAGGCGTTGCCGCGCCAGCGTGAATCCAGCGGATATCACCGCCTGCCCCAATTGGAGCAGCAGGCCTTCGCGCTGGTCGGCCAGCACCTGAAACTCCACTTCAACCACGTGCGCATCCCCTGAATCGCGGTGAGTCGACAAGCCTCCCGAGCGCCTGTCGACTCGCCACGCAGCTACCCTGCATCGCCCCGGATCACCAGGGATCCCCGCATGCGCCCGGCACGCGCTTACGCCTGTACGTCCACAATTCGCTATCGGGAAATAGTACGCAAATTCCACATGGCCGGTAGAGGCGATCAAGCGCGCCGATGCACTGAATAGTTCGACTGCATCACAGAAACCCAAGGCGCCGAACCGGCGCCCCCACGCCTCATCGGGAGGGGAACCACGGAACGTGGAGACAGTCGCAACTGCGCACCTCCATCGCGGTCCTTCGGGCGCGGCATCAAAGCTCGATCGGAAAGCCGATCACAGGACATGCGGCTCGTGAAGCCGGGCTCCGCGCCGGCGCATCCATGGCCACGGCATTCCTGGTGCGAGGCATGCACTTCTCCGCGCTCCGCTTCGGCACCGGCATACCGGATCGGGCACTCCGGCGAACGGGATACGGCGTCCGGAGCGCCGTGGCCCGTGCTTCGGCCACGGCGCTCGGCCGCTGTCCGGCGATGCCGGCTCAGGGAATCGAGCGGCGCCTCATCGGCTACGGCGAGGAACCGTCGAAGCCGTTCACGAAGATCCGGTCACCGGCCGAGCCGGGCTGGAAGGCTGCCTGCACCGAGCAGTCGGCGGTGACCGGTGCGGTCGTGAACACCTCCTCGGCCAGGACGCCGCCGCAGGTGCCGGTGACCGCCGCCGCCTGCTGGCCGGCATCGGGTATCAGCACGAAGCTCATCGTCTGCCCGTCGCTCACCGCCTGCGCGCCCGCCGGCGCGATCGCGCCGCCCGGTCCGGCGCTCGCGGTCACCGTGTGCGTGGCCACGCCACCGCTGAAACTGGCCACGACCGTGCAATCGGCCACCAGCGGCGCGGTCAGGTAGGTCGAGCCGTTGAGCGTGCCGCCACAGCCGGTCACGCCGGAGATGCCATGCCCCGGGTCCGGCACGATCGTGAAGCTGAGCACCGTGCCGGCATCGCCGCCTTGCGCGATGGCCGGCTCGATGCGTCCATGTGCCGTCGCCACCGGCGTCGCCGTGTAGCCACCGACCGGATGGAACACCTTCACCGATTCATGGATCGAGCCATCGACGGTGAAGCCGCGGGCGCGGATCCACACGTTGCGGTTGCGCGGCAGGTTCAGTCCGGTGATTCCCCAGCCGCGCCACGGACCCGTCGGCAGGTCGGTTTGGGAAAGGAGGAAGGTGGCCGGAGCCGATGCGCCGGCGACGCTGGCCGTGACTGCGTAGTCTCCGGCGATGGCGTTCGCCGTCGCGGTCACGCTGGCTACGCCACCCGGGTTCGTCATCACCGAGGTCGAGGACAGCACCGCACTCGCACCGCCGCCTGGCGCCGCGAAGGTCACTTCGATGCCCGGAATCGGGCTGCCGTCGCTGCCGGTCAGCTTCACGACCAGCGGCTGTGCGAACGCTTGATCGACGACGGTCCGCTGCGGCGTGCCGCTGGTTGCGATCAGCGAGGCCATCGTGTTGGTCAGTTCGAAGTCGACCGAGCCGTCGATCCCCGACACGCTCGCCGTCACGACGTAGCTGCCTGCGATGCCGTTGGCCGTGGCGACGGCGCTGCCGATGCCGCTCGCGTCGGTGACGGCGCTCGGCGTCGACAGTGCCGCCGTGGCGCCGCTCCCCGGTACGTTGAAGTTGACCGTCTGCCCGGGCAGCGGCTTGCCCTGCGCATCGACCACGCGCACGGCCAGGGGCGCCGGGAACGGCCGATAGACCGCCGTGCTCTGCGGCGTGCCGCCGAAGACTTCGAGGCTTCCCGTGCTGCACGCCTGGATCGGACTGGCGGTATTGCGCGGCGACGGGACGCCGATCAGGAAATCCGCGCCGTTGTCGCCGGTATCCGTACAGCCGGATCCGGAGCGCAGTGCTGCCCGATCGGCCAGCGTATTCACGGCGATGGGCCGGTACTCGGCACAGGGCGTGAACGTGCCGTAGCCGACGAAGTCGACGACGCTGGCATCGTCGCTGGGGCAGAACCCGGTCAGGGCCGTCGTGGTCCTGACCAGGGCCAGCTTTCCGGCGGCATCGAGCATGTTGAGGGAGCCGACGGCATCGGGCGTCGGCAGCGGGGCGCCGCCGGAGCCGTTGCTTCTTTGCTGGATCAGGTAGTACTGGCCGGGCTGCAAGCTGAGCCCAGTCAGCGCCGTCGTGGTCCAGGACTGTTGGTCGGCACGCCCGTACTGCACCGACCATCCCGTCAGGTCCTGCGCGGTACTGCCTGCGTTGAACAGCTCGATGAAGCGGCTGTTGTAGGCCGCGCCGCTGACGAACACCTGGCTGATGACGATCTTTCCGTCGGGACCTGCCGTATTGGTCAATTGGAAATCGACCGGCGCGAGCCCTGCCACCGTCGCGGTGACACGGTAGCTGCCGGCCGTCCGGTTCGCGCGTGCCGTGATGCTGGCTTCGCCGTTGCCGTCCGTCGAGGCAGCGGCCGACGCCAGCAGTGCGCGCGCACCGGTTGCCGGCGAATCGAAACGGATCGACGCATTCGTCACCGGCGTCCCGAAGACGTCGACGACCCTGACCGCGAGCGGCGCAGCGAACGGCTGGTTGACCTGAACCTCCTGCGGTGTTCCGCCGGCCGCGACGATGGACGCGGGCGATCCTTCCGCAACGTTGGACAGCGCAAAACTCGCGACGGCGCCGACGCCGGCAACCCTCGCCGTCACCACGTAGCTGCCGACGGTCGCGTTCGCCGTGGCGACCACGACGGCCTCGCCCTGCGCGTTCGTCCGTGCTCCGTTGGGAGACACGACGGCGCTCGCCCCGGTCTCCGGCACATCGAAACCGACGGCGGCGGCAGGAACCGGATTGCCTCCCGTATCCGTCACGCGGATCTTCAGGGCCATCGTGAACGGCAGGTTGGCCGGCGCGCTTTGCGTTGCGCCTTCGATGGCGGCAATCGCTGCCTGCGCACCCGTGCCGCTGCAGGCGCTGAACGCGCTCGCGCTGTTTCGAGGCGTCGGCGCCGCGAGCGCGAAGTCCGTCTGGTTGTTGTAGCCGTCGGTACAGCCGGCGCTGCCGCGAACGGCAGCCACGGCGCTCGAGAGCTGGCCGGCCGCGGCGATTTCGTAGCAGTTCGCGCCGGTGCCGTAGCCGACGAAGCTGGCGACGGCCGGCGTCGTCGGGCACATGCCCGTCAGCAGCACGGCGCTCCTGACCAGGGCGATCTTGCCGGTGTTCGTACCCAGGTCGATGTTGCCGATCGCATCGGGCGTGGGAAGCGCACCGACCTCGCTTCCGGATCCGCCCTGCTGGATCAGGTAGTACTGGCCCGGCTGCAGCGTGACGTCGGGCAAGGGTGTCGCCTGCCAGTTGTCCAGCCCGGCCAGGGCGTACTGGACGGACCATCCGTCCAACGCCTGCGGCGCATCCCCCGCGTTGAACAGCTCGATGAAGTCACGGCGGATCGGTGTGGACGTGGTGCTGCCGGAGTAGACCTGGCTGATGATGACCTTCGCGATGCCCTGCCCGCCGCGATCCGTCGTCGTTGATCGCCCCATGCCGGCGTCGGCCGGTCGGCTGCCCTGCGCGAACGCTCGGTCCTCGGCACGCAATGCGGAGCCCGCCGTGGATTTCGGCGAGCCCGCGTAGCCGGACGGCGCAGCGAACGCGTGGGACGCCGCGTGGGACGCCGCAAAGTGGCCGGCACCGCAGTCGCTCCCTTCGCATGGCAGCGGCGTAGCCTCGCCCAGCGCCTGCCAGTTCGCGCCATCCACCGACCCTTCGAAGGAGACGCGCGCGAACTCCGGCCCGGGGCCGCTGCGCACCCATTCGGCGCTCGCCCGGTCGCTGCCGATCGAAAGGGAATGCAGCGCCGAATGCCGGGTCTGTATGCGGGCGATGCTGTCGCAGCATTGCGTGCCCGGATACCGCCACTGGAAGCTTCCCGCCATCAGCGCCTTGCCGGACGCATCGATGGAAAGGAGACTCGCACCTCCGGCCGCAAACGGACCCACTGGCGGATTGAAGTCGAAGCGCCGGTCGAGCAAGCCGTCGTTGAAGAGCCGTGCCACTTTTCCCGTCGTCACGCCGTCGATGTTGAACACGGGACTTCCGCCGATCAGGATCGAGCCGTCCGATTGCAGGGCGGCCTGGGCGATGTGGGAATAGCCGCTCGCAGTCGTCACGTTCGAAACGAACGTGGCATCGAGCGATCCGTCTTCGGGGTTCAGGCGGGCGATGGAGACCTGCGGCTGCCCGCGGATTTCGACGAAGCCGCCGACGATGAGAATCTTGCCGTCCGGCTGCGGCAAGACCCGCTCGATGCCAGCTGCGTTGACGTCCAGGTCGAGGACGAGGCTGAAGCTCGGGTCCAGCGAGCCGTCCGGGTGCAGCCGGATCAGTTCCCGAAGATGGATTCCGCTCGAGTCGCCCGCCTCGATGCCGAGCAGTACCTTGCCGTCGCGCTGCAGCGCGAGGGCATTGACGTGGCTGGCCCAGGGGATGACGGCGGAAAAGTCATACGGATCGAAGCCCGGATCGAGCGAGCCGTCCGGCCGCAGGCGGAGGATCTTGCGACGGCCGCCGTTCGCTTGCGTCCGGATCGGGCCGGCGATCAGCATGTTGCCGTCCGGCTGCGTGGCGATGTGGGTCACCTTGGGTATCACGCTGACGGATGTCTCCGGGTACAGCATCGGCAGCGCGAAGTCCGGATCGACGCTGCCGTCGCTGGCGAGTCGAACGAAACCCGGGCGCGGCAGGTCGTCGAACGACGTGAACGCGCCGCCGACCAGGATTTTCTCGTCGGGCTGCAGGACCACGCTTTCGATGGCGAAGAAGTCGCCGTCACTTCCGAGCGGATAGCGGGGACCGACCCCGGGATCGAAGCCGAGATCGAGCGTGCCGTCCGCATTGAATCGGGCGATACCCTTGCGCGGCACGCCATGGCTTTCATCGAAGCGCCCGCCGACCAGGTACTTTCCATCCGGCTGGATCGTGGTCGCGAGGATGTTGCCGCTGGCGGTGCCGCCGCCCTGCCAGCCCAGGATCACCATGTTCGGACCGATCTTCAGATCCGCATCGAACGAACCGTCCGTGTTCAACCGCGCGATGCCGGAGCGCGGCTCGCCGTCGACCTCGTTGAACGAACCGACCATCAGTACCTTGCCGTCCTGCTGCACGGCCAGTGCCAGGACCGACGAATTGGCGCCGGCACTCGCCGGCACGTCGCGTCCCGCGGTGCTGTTCGGCGGAAAGCGATCGTCCAACGTGCCGTCCGCGCGCAGGCGGGCAATCCGCGTACGCGGCTCGCCGTCGACCGCGAGGAAGTTGCCGGCGATCAGCACACTGCCGTCGGGCTGCAACGCGATGTCGTTCACCGTCGCATTCGGCCCGGGATTCGGGCCGAATGCGTTGTCGAGGGTTCCATCGGCATTCAAGCGCGCGATGCGGTTGCGCACGCTGTGGCCCGCGGCCGTGAACGCGCCGGCGATCAGTAGTTTTCCGTCGGCCTGCAACGCGAGCGCGGCGATTGCGCCATTGGTGCCCGTCTGCAATTCGAAGCCGGTGTCGAGGGAGCCGTCGGCGTTCAGGCGCGCGATCCGGACGCGCGGCTGGTTGCCGATCGCGGTGAACTCGCCCGCCACCACGGTTTTTCCGTCGGGTTGGACCAGCAGCTGCGTGATCGCTGCATTCGCGCCCACCGGCGGCGCGTAGCTCTGATCCAGCGAGCCGTCGGCGTTCAGGCGCGCGATGCGCGGGCGCGGCTGGCCGTCGACATGGGTGAATGCACCCGCGATCAGGATCTTTCCGCCCGCCAGCTCGGCGATCGCACGGACGGACCCGTCGGCCATGCCGAGACGATGGAACACGGTCGAGCCGTCACTGTTCAACAGGGCGACGACGCCGTCGGTGCTGCTCGGCGAGCGGTCACCCGCGACCAGCACGGAGCCGTCGCTGCGCACCGCCAGATCCAGCACCTGGGTGGTCGAGAACGACTGGATGCTGAAGCTCGGATCGTGCGATCCGTCCGGAAACAGGCGCGCGATGCTGTCGTTGTCGAGCTGGAAATAGCCCGCAATCAGAACCTTGCCATCCGCCTGCACGGCCACCTTGGTCGGGAAGCCGTTGTTCAACGACGGCGGATTGAAGCCGTCGTAGGCGCTTTGCGCCGCGGCGGGTGGACCCTTTCCAAGCGCGATGGCGAGCAGCGCGATCGGCAGCAGGTACCGGAATACTGACGTGTACGACATGTTCGATTTCCTCGGGTCGATGACGCGATGCGGTGTTCAGTTCCACTCGCGCAGGGCGGCCGGTTCGGAGCCGCTGCGAAAGATGCGATCGGTGATGCCGGGGTCGGCGAAGGCGAAGTCGACCCGCAGCACGCCGCTGCCGGGGGCGTCGATGGCGCGCGCATCGGCCTCGGGCGCCCGCGACGCCGCTGACAGGATCGAAACCCGGCTGGCCGCCGGCGCCGCTGCGACGAGGAAGGTCCTGACCGTGCGTGCCGGTACGGACGATGCGACCGCACGAAATGGAGCTGGCATCTGTGGATCCCCTCTGGGAGGTTCCGGAGGCCGATGCGGCGCCGCAGCACCTGACCACCCCCGTTTGAGTCCCGCAGATATACGTCGCCACCCGCAACGACCGCAGTCACGGCTATGTATTTCGCGTGAAAAAGCCGATAAAACGCGTGATTCACGCCTGGGAGGAGCCGTTGTCACGCGACTGCAATGGCGCGTCGTATCCGGCCCACCTGCAGGTCGGCCTGTCCACGGAGGATCGGCGGGTGCTGGCCTGGGCTCCTCAGGGGGCAGCCGGCCAAGCGAACGTCAGTGGTCGGCGCCCGGGGTACCGATCGTCGGTTCAGGAGGGAAGGTGGCGACACCAGCAGGCAGGGACCGTTCCCCGGCCAGCCGCCGCGCGCGATCGATCGCGAGCTGCCACGCTTCACGCTGCCTGAGGGCGCGGTACAGCCGCGCCTGAGCTACCGCGCAGGCGAAATCGTGCTCGCTCCAGCGCGCGACCTGCCCGATCACCGCGCTGGCGCGGTCGAGCCGGTCATTTTCGATCAGCGCCGCGCCGTACGAGGTCACGACGAGTGCGATCTCCGCCGGGACGGCTTCGCCGATGGCAATGCGCAAGGCATCCTCGTAGTCGCCGATCGCCTCGTCGTACCGCCGGTCGCTCCAGGCCTGCTCGGCCTGGGCGATGCGGGCCGACATGCGGACCGGCGCGCTGTCGACACCCTCGGCCCAGGCGGCGAACCGCGTCAGCGCTGCAGCCGCATCGCCGGACCGTTCCAGCCCGCGCAGCGCGCGCACGACCACCAGCCAGGCCTGCGCGCGCGTGCTTGCGTCATCCGGCATGACGAGCAGATCGACGGCCTCCTGCGCGAACATCAGCGCCGGCTGCAGCTGCCGCCGTTCGAACTCGACCTGCGCCTGCTGGCCGCGCACGACGCCCTTGGTGACCGTGTCCTGTGCATTCTCGGCGAGCCGGTCCAGCTGCGCGCGCGCCTCGGAAAGACGGCCGTTGCCTTGCAGCGCGATGGCGCCGGAGAACGCGATGGTGAACACGCCGGTCGGGTTCCGCAGCCCATCGAGCTTCGGTGAGACCGCCTCGTAGAGCGCCAGTGCGCGCTCCGGCTCGAGGAGGGCCAGATGGATCCAGATCGTGTAGGCGGATGCCAGCGCGAAGCTGTTGAGGATACCGAGCCGCTCGCTACGCTCGGCGGCCTGCTCGAACAACGGCAGCGCGGCGGCCGGCTGGTTGCGGCTTATCGCCAGCAAGCCTTCGTTGCTGTCGATCAGCGTGAGCAGCCGCATGTTGCCGGCGATTTCCGACGCGAGGCGCGACCGCGCGAAATCGGCGCTGGCGAGGTCGTACTGGCTCAGGCGCGAGTGCGCCATGCCGCGCGTGTTGTAGGCATTGCCGAGCACCTCCGGCTCGTTGCGCTCTCCGAGCAGCGCGATCGCCTCGTCGAGCGGGGCGATCGCGTGTGCGGGCTGCTCCTTGCGGACCGCGATCAGGCCGAGGCCGTTCAGCACGCGCGCGCGCAATACCGGGGCTTCCTCGGCGCCCGCCTCGGCCAGCAGGCTTTCGAGGCGCCGTTGCGCCTCGTCGAATCGGCCGCTGCGGACATCCATGTCGGCGTGCAGGAAGCGCAGTTCCGGCGAGCGCTGGAGCTGCGCCGGCGCGCCGTCGATCAGCGCGCGCGCCGAGTCGACGTCATCGCGCAACAAGGCGCTCTTGATTCGCGCCAGCAGTTCGTCGGCTTGCGCGTCCGCGGTGCCGGCCTGATCGACCGGCAGGGCTTTCCCGAGCAAGGCCAGCAGCTGATCGGCCGCGCGGCGGCCGGCGATGACGAGATCGGCGTTGCGCGCTTCGACGTCACGGGTGGCGCCGTCCGCCTCGCGCAGTTCGAGGCGGACGACCCAATCCTTGTCGGTCCGGCGTGCGGACGGAACGACCAGGTAGCGGGCGCCGGTGCCGGTCCGTATCGCGTCGCTGCCGTCGTTCGCGGCGTCGCCGCGCGCGAGCGCGACCACGCTTTCACTCGGTACGACCAGCTGGCCGCCGCTGCGCAGGCGCGTCGCCAGCAAGTCCATCAGGCCAAGACGCACCCAGGACCAGGTCGGGTCGGCGGTGTTGACCGTCACCGGCAGGACGGCGGCGGCTTCCAGCGACGGCGTCCCGGCAGCCGGCGTGCGGGCCGTCCAGCGGTCGAATCCGAACCCGACGGCGGTGACGGCGGCGGCAAGCACGATGACGCCGATCGCGGTGCGCCAGCCGCGCCGCCGGATCGGCGATCGCGCGGGCGTATCGCCCACGACGGACCCATCGCCCGCCGGCGGCGCTGCGCGCACGCTGCGTGGATCGGCACCGTCGAGGCCGGGCCGGCCGTCCTGCCGGTCCTCGACCGCGACCTCGGCCGCGAACTGGTAGCCGAAGCCGGGAACGGTCCGAAGCACGCTCTGCTGGCTGCCGTCCTCGTCGAGCACGCTCCGCACCCGGCGAATGGTCTGGCGCAACAGCGACTCGCTGATCTCGGTCTTGCCCCAGACGGCCGCGACGAGTTCGTCATGGCCGATCGCCCGGCCCCTGTGCTGCACGAGGTAGACCAGGCAGTCGAACACCTTGGCCGGGACCTGCACGGGCCGGCCGGCGGACAGCAGCCGACGTGCGTCCACATCGAGGATGTTGTCGCCGAATCGGTAGCTGCGCCGGGTCATCCGGCTATTGTAGTGGTGCGCCCCCGCCGGAATGCCCGGGTCCGCGGTGAGCCGACCCGGCAGGCGTCTGGCGCGGGGGCCGGTGAGAACCGGACCGTCCCGGCTGGCGCCGGAGACCGTCAGGCCCCATGCCCGTCATTCCCGTCACACCGTGCCTGTCGGTAAAGGCGCCGCTCTTCTGCACGGAGGGGCACTTGCCGTGCACTGCCGGCCGGCACTGGCCGGCAGCGCACCATCCGCTACGGCGAAGGACCGTCGAAGCCGTCCACGAAGATCCGGTCGCCGGTCGAGGCCGGCCGGAACGTCGCCTGTACCGTGCAATCACCCGTCACCGGTGCGGTCGTGAACACCTCATCGGTCAGGACGCCACCGCAGGTTCCGGCAACCGTGGCCACTTGCTGGCCGGCGCCGGGGATCAGCAGGAAGCTCATCGTCTCGCCTTCGTTCACGGTCTGTGCGCCGGCCGGCGCGATCGTTCCGCCCGCGCCGGCGCTCGCGATCACCGTATGCGCCGCCACGCCGCCGCTGAAGCTCGCCACCACCTCGCAATCGGCCGCCAGCGGCGCCGTCAGGTAGGTCGACCCGTTGAGCGAACCGCCGCAGCCGGTGACGCTGGAGATCCCATGGCCGGCGTCCGGCACGATCGTGAAGCTGAGCACCGTGCCGGCGGCCCCGCCTTGTGCGATCGCCGGCTCGATGCGTCCGTGCGCACCGGCCACCGGCGTCGCGGTATGGCCGCCGGTCGGGTAGAACAGCTTCACCGATTCATGGATCGAGCCATCCGCGGTGAAGCCGCGCGCACGGACCCAGACGTTGCGGTTGCGCGGCAGGTTCAGGCCGTCGACCGACCAGCCGTCCCAGGGTTGCGTGAAGCCATCGGGCGTCAGGTTCGTCAATGCAAGGTTCACCGGCGCAGCGGTTCCCGCGATGCGGGCGGTGACCGCGTAGCTGCCGGCCAAGCCATTGGCGACCGCACCGACCCGCGCCTCGCCGTTGGCATCGGTGACGACGGTCGTCGCCGAGAGCAGGGCCGACGCTCCGCTGGCTGGTGCGGTGAACTGCACCGGGACGTTCGGGAGTCCCTCGGCGTTGCCGTTGGGCCTCGGCTCCTTGATCACGCGCACGCGCAGTTCGCGGAACGGCGCATTGACGTACGCCTGCTGGCCGGGTGTCGAGAGAACATCCAGTTCGCCGATATTGCTCAAGCCGATGTCGGCGCGTGCCGTACCGACGACGGCGCGCACCGCGTAGGCGCCGGTAACGGCATTGGCGGTGGCGATCACGCTGGCCTCGCCGTTGCCGTCAGTCTCGACCGCCACCGACGACAAGGCTGCCGTTGCACCCTCGGCCTGCACCAGGAAGTTCACGGTGCGGCCCGGCGCCGCAACACCACCGGTGGTCGTGACGCGGACCTTCAGCGGACGGGTGAAACGCTTGTTCAATCCCGCGGTCTGGCCGGCACCGTCGAGGACGGTCACCGCGAGCGCTGCCGGTGCGCTGCCGCCGCACGGCTCGAACGGGCTGGCGCTGTTGCGCGGCACCGGATCGGCGAGGCTGAAATCCGCAGCGTTGTCGGCCGAGTGGGCGCAGCCGTTCTGGTTGCGTGTCAATGCCCGCGACCCGGACGGGGCCGGCGCGACCGTGCCCCAGGCGCAGGTGCCGGTGCCATGGCCGACGAAATCGATGATCGACGCATCGCCGGCCGGGCAGCTGCCGATCAGCGGCTGCGTACCCGCCACCAGCGCAAGCCAGGGTGCTCCGGCATTGCCGCTACCGTTCGCGTCGGCCGGCGGCAAGGTGCCGCCGTAGCCGTCCAGCGCGATCAGGAAGCGCTGGCCGGGCTGCAGCGCCATGCCCGGCAGGGCCGTCACGGCGCCTCCGATCTGCAGCGACCACCCGTAGAGCGATGCCGGCTGGTCCCCGGCATTGAACAGCTCCACGAAGTTGCGGAAGTAGCTGCCGCTGCCGGAGACGCTGCCGGGATAGATCTGGCTGATCACCACCCGCGGCCCGCTCAAGGTGCCGGTATTGGTCAGGTCGAACTGCGCGGCCGCGTCGGTCGCCAGGCGGGCAGTGACCGGATAGCGGCCAGCCCATTGGTTGGCGCTCGCCGTGATGCTTGCCTCGCCGTTGCCGTCGGTGATCGCCGTGGTCGACGACAGGATGGCGGCGGCACCGCCTGCCGGCGCGGCGAACGCGACTTCGACGCCGCTGACGGGCTGGCCGGTACCGTTGACGACCCGTACCGCCAGCGGGGTTGCGAAGCCGTGCTGGACGGGTGCGCTCTGGGGCGTGCCGCCGATCGCCGAGATCGCCAGGTCGATCTGGTCGCACCGGTAGACCGGCGAGGCGGTGCTGCGCCGGACCGGCTGAAAGACCACCTCGAAATCAGCACCGTTGTCGCCGGTGGTGGCGCAGCCGTGATCGCGGCGCAACTCGGACGATACGTCGCTGTGTGCCGGCGCCGGCGATCCCCAGAAGCAGGTCATGCCCGATCCGTAGCCGACGAAATCGACGATGCGTGCATCGGCTGGGCAGGTGCCGGTCAGCGGACCGGTCGTATCCACCAGGGCAGCGCGGCCCCAGAAGGTACTCAATCCCAATGCGGCACCGGTCACGTCGGGCGCCGGCAACGCCGGCCAGCCCGCGCCTTGTCCCGCTTGAATCAGGTAGTACTGGCCCGGTTGCAGGACGACGCCGGTGAGCGGCGTCAGGCTCCAGACGCTCGAAGACGGGGCGGCCGCCGTCTGGACCGACCAGCCGGAAAGATCCTGCGGTTGGATGCCGGCGTTGAACAGCTCGACGAACCCGTCGTCACCGGCCTGGAACTGGCTGATCACCACCGTGTTGGTGTTGGTCAGGACGAAGTCCGCGCGGGCATCGGCAATGGTTGCGGACACGGTGTAGCGGCCCGCCCGGCCGTTGGCGGTGGCGTCGACGCGTGCCTCGCCGTTGCTGTCCGTGGTCACCGTGGTCGCCGACAGCGCGGCGCTGGCCGCGGCGCCGCCCGGCGCCGCGAACGTCACCGCGACGTTCACGACCGGCTGGCCGTTCTGGGCGGTCAGCCGCACGGTCAGCGGCGCCGCGAACGGCTGATTGACGCGCGCCGATTGCGGTGTGCCGCCGATCGCCGTCGCCGTGACGTTGGACAGGGCGTTGGTCAGCTCGAAACCGACGCTGGCGCCGTCGATGGTCGCCGTCACCTGATAGTGGCCGGTGATCGCGTTGGCGGTCGCGGTGATGCTGGCTTCGCCGGCCGCGTTCGTCGTCGCCGTCGCCGCCGACAGCGCGGCACTGGCGCCGCTGCCCGGCGCGGCGAAACTCACGGTGACGTTGTCCGCCGGCGCACCGCCTTCGTCGGTCACCCGTACGGTCAGCGGCACGGCGAATGCCGTGTTCGGATCGGTCGATTGCGGCGTGCCGCCGATGGCTTCGATGTTCAGCTGCACGCAGGCATGCGCGGGACTCGCCGTCGTGCGCGGTGTCGGCGTCTGCCGCGAGAAATCCCGGCTGTTGTCGTGGCTGGCGGAACAGCCCTCGCCCAGGCGCTTGAGTGCCAGCGCCGAGGTGGGCGTGGGCGCCCCGGTTCCCCAGCCACAGGCATCGACCGACGCCGCCGAATAGCGAAGGAAGTCGACCAGATCGCCCGTGTTCGTCGGACACCCCGCGCCGTCCAGCAGCGTTCCCGTGCGCACCAGCGCCACCCGACCGGTCAGGTTGTTGAGGCGAAGGTCCGTCGTCGCGTCTGGCGCCGGAAGCGCGGGCGTGCCGGCGGACCCGACCGCCCCCTGGATCAGGTAGTAGTGGCCCGGCTGCAGCAGGACGTCGGTCAGGTCGATCGGCGTCCAGGCCGTCGACGAGCCGGTCGCGTACTGTACCGACCACCCGGTCAGGTCCGCCGGCGCGTCTCCGGCATTGAACAGTTCGATGAAGTCGTTGCTGTACGGCGCCGTGGCCGTGCTCGACCGGTAGAGCTGGCTGATGACGACCTTGGGCTCACCGGTCGCCTCGGTATTGGTCAGCTGGAAGTCCGCATAGACGAATGCGGGCGTCTCGATGTACGCGTAGTAGGTGTAGGTTCCGACGTGGCCGTTCGCGGTAGCCCTGACCTGGGCTTCGCCGTTCGCGTCGGTCGTGATCTCGCACCGGGTTCCGACGTAGAGCACCGGATCGTTCCAGCACTCGCCGTCCGTCGAGGTCAGCGTCGCCATCGCCTGCGACGGACTGTTGTCGGTCGCGAAGATCATCGTCACGCCGGCAGCCGGAGCGCCGTTCGCATAGGCAAGGCGTATCGCTATCGGGTCGGCGAACGCGTGGCCGACCGGCGTGCTTTGGGTGGTCGCACCGATGGCGGTGACCGTCAGGTCGCTCGACACCAGATTGGCCAGCCGGAAGGTGGCATCGCCGTTCGACGATGACGCGATGCTGGCGGTCACGACGTAGCCACCGGCGATACCGTTGGCGACCGCGTCGACCACCGCATTGCCCGATACGTTGGTCGTGACCGTGGTCGACGACAGCACGGCACCGGCACCGCTGGCAGGCGCACTGAACGTGACCGGCACATCGGCGACGGGCAGGTTGTCGACGTCCGTCACCCGAACGCCCAGGCCATTGACCAGCGGCAGGCCGACCACCGTGTTTTGCGGCGTGCCGCCGGTCGCGGTGATCTTCAACGCGCCACCGCGGCCACCGCCGGTGGCGTGTTCGGTATCGCCCGCTGCCGCACCCGCCGCGTCTGCCGTCCGCCCGGGCGCTGCGTCGGTCCGTGCTCCGGCCAGGCTCGCGATGTGCATGAGCTGGGCCACCTGGCCCATCGGGGAGGCGAGGTACGGCCCCGGTTGCCGAGCCGCGTCGACGTGGCCGGCCTGCACGTCGAACGCCTGCACTGCCAGCACCCAAGGCGCGGCAACGCTACCGACGCCGGCCGGAATCAGGCGGCCGGCGCCCGCCAGCGCCCAGGTCTCGCCATCCACCGACCATTCGAACGTCGTTCGGCTGAACTCCGGTCCGTTGCTTGTGCGCAGCCATTCGGCATGGGTTTGCGCCGTGCCGAGCACCAGCGCCTGCCGCGCCGGCTCGGGCGGCGAGATCCGGGCGACGGTGTCGCAGCACTGCGTTCCCGGATACTGCCAGTTGAACAGGCCGGCCATCAGCGTTTTTCCGCTGGCATCGACGGCAAGACGCGATGCGAACCCGGCGGAGTACGGCCCCACAGGGGGCGTGAAATCGAAACGGCGGTCCAGCCTGCCGTCACTCAACAAGCGAGCGACTTTTCCGGTTCGCACGCCATCGATCAGGTAGTTGAGCTCGCTGGTGACTAGCATCGAGCCGTCCGGCTGCAGGGCGACGCTGGAAATTCTCGGCGATGCGCTCGGATCTGCACCGGTGTCCAAACCGATGCCGACAAGGAAGTTGGGGTCGAGCGATCCGTCTTCGGCATTGAGCCGGGCGATCGCGTTTCGCGGCTGGCCGCGGATGACCCTGAAGCCGCCGACGACCAGGATCTTTCCGTCAGGCTGGAGTACGAGGTCGTCGATGCCGCCATTCTGGCCGTTCGCGACCAGATCCAGATTCAGATGGAAGCTGGGATCGAGCGAGCCGTCCGGGTGCAAACGGATCATGTAGCGAAGATGGATGGCCTGGGTGTCGCCCGCTACGATGTTGAGCAGTATCCGGCCGTCGTTCTGCACCTGCAGACCGATGACATGGTTCGTCCACGGATTGGTCGCCGCGAAATCGTAGGGCCGGAAGCTCGGATCGAGCGAACCGTCGGGAAGAAACCGAAGGATCTTCCGATAGCCCCCGCCTTCCTGCGTCTGGAGGGTGCCGGCCACGAGCACGGCGTGATCGGGCTGTACCGCGATGTGGGAGACGACCACGATCGAGTTGTCCGACGGATACAGCGTCGGCAGCGAGAAGGTCGCGTCACGGCTGCCGTCGCGATGGAGTCGGACGAACCCGGGGCTGGGCACGTCGTCGAACGACGTGAACGTGCCGCCCACCAGGATTTTTTCGTCCGACTGCAGCACGACGCTCGCGACACTGAATGCATCCCCGTTGCCGAACGGGAAACTGGCACCGGCACCGGGATCGAAGCCGAGGTCGAGCGATCCATCCGCATTGAATCGAACGATACCTTTGCGAGGCACCCCATAGCTTTGGTCGAACTGCCCGCCGATCAGGAACTTTCCGTCCGGCTGGATCGTGGTCGCGTTGAAAACGCCTGCGGTGCCCCCGTTCTGCCAGCCCAGGATCGGCGCGTAGGGTCCGATTTCCAGGTTCGCGTCGAGCGATCCATCCGTGTTGAGACGGGCGATGCCGGACCGTGGCTTGCCGTCCGCTTCGGTGAACGGTCCGATGACCACGACTTTTCCGTCCCGCTGCAGCGCCGCTGCGGTGACCGGCGCGTTGACGCCCGCCGCCGCCCGCAGTGTGCCCGTGGCGAGGGTGTCGTTCGGCGGATAGCGCTCGTCCAGCGCGCCGTCGTGGTGCAGGCGGGCGACGCGCGTGCGCGGCCGGCCGTCGACCGCGAGGAAGTGTCCGACGATCAGGATACGGCCGTCCGTTTGGAACACGATGTCGTTGACCGGGCCATTGGGACCGGCGCCCGATGGAAAGCCGGCGTCCAGCGAGCCATCCGCATTCATTCGTGCGACATGGTTGCGCGCGGCATGACCGGCCGCCGTGAACGCGCCGCCGATCAGGATCTTGCCGTCGGGCTGCACGGCGAGGCTGTTGATCGAGCCGTTCGCGCCGGTCGGCAGGTCGAAGCCCGCGTCGAGCGAGCCGTCGGCATTCAAGCGCGCGATGCGGACGCGCGGCCGGCCGCCGAAGGTCGTGAAGTCACCGATCACCAGCACTTTCCCATCGGGCTGGCTCACCAGGCGGGTGATCGTGCCGTTCGCGCCGGCGGGCGGAACATAGGCGGCATCGAGCGAGCCGTCGGCGTTCAGCCGCGCGATACGCGGACGGGCCTGGCCCATGACCTCGGTGAACGCTCCGGCGATCAGGATCTTGCCGGCTGCCTGCTCGACGGCGCTGTGCACGGCGCCATTGGCGATGGCGAAGCGATGGAACACGGTCGACCCGTCGTGCGTCACCAGCGCGACGGCACCGCCCCCGTTTCCGGCCGTGGATTCCCCGACCAGCAGCACGTCGCCGTTCGCTCGCACGGTCATGCCCAGGAGCGTATCGGACGAAAAGCCGCCGGCCACGAAGGTCGGATCATGCGAACCGTCGGGGAACAGCCGGGCGATGCCGCTGTTTCCGAGCGAGAAGTGGCCGCTGATCAGGATCTTGCCATCCGCCCGCACGGCCAGGGCCGTCGGAAACCCGTTCATCGCGGGTGGATTGAAGCCGTCGTAGGCGGTTTGCGCAGCGACCGGTGCCGCCTGCCCCAGCATCAATGCCAGTGACGCAACCCGCATCCAATGGCGGAGTGTTGACCTCAACATGGTGGATTTCCTCACGTCGGTGACATCGCGCGGGCTTCGGTTGCCGTCGCGCAAAGCGGGTTACTCGAATCCCTGAAGGAAGATGCGGTCGGCGACGCCGGGGGCCGCGAAATCGAAATCGATGCGCACGACGCCGCTGACAGGTACGTCGACGCTGCGTTCGAGGTCGGCGTAAGGCGGCAGGCGCACCCTGAGCATGCGCGTGCCGGCCGATGCGTGCAGCGTGTACCAGCCCGCGCCGAGCGCCGCGTCGGCACTGCTGGCCGTCGTTGCCGGGGCAGCGCCTCCTGCAACGGCGACGGTTGCGCCGTCCAGACCGCCGCTGCCCAGGGCACTGTCGATGACGCGACCGAGCACCAATGCACCGGGGCCCGGCGGTCCGCAGGGCGGGCTGACGTGCACGTCGTCGATCGCCCAGCCGCTGGCCCAACCGCCGCCGTCGTCCGTGCGGAACGCCAGCCGGATCGTCCGGCCGGCGTAGCCGGACAGATCCACCGTCTCGCGGCGCCACTGCGGTGCATCGACGCTGCCGGTGGCGATCGGGGAGGCGACGGCGGTCCAGGTGGCACCGCCGTCGGTGCTGGCCTCGATCGAAGCGAGCAGGCCGAAGCCGCCGCTGTAGGCGCTGGCGTAGCGCAGCTGGCCGTTCGCCTCGATCGTCAGCGGCGGCGTGATCAGCCGCTCGCGGCGCGCAATGCTGGTGAGCGGCCGCGCGTCGTCGTTCGAGGCTGCGTAGTGCCCGTGCGGCGGAATCACGAAGTGGCCGCTGCCGAGGTCCTCGCCGAATTCCCAGCCCGCCCATCCGGGACGATCCGTGCTGCGGGTCCAGCCCGGCGGCAACGCGCCGGCCTCGAAGTCCTCGTACATGCCGCCGCCACCGGCGTATCCCGGCGCAGTACAGGCGATCGTGTCGGCGGTGAGGCCGAACGGCAGGCTCATGTCCGCACTCAGGCCGGTTACGGCAGCACTGCCCGGCCAGTAGCCGGACACGGTCGGGCTGGCGGTCAGCGTGTAGTCGTGGCCGGCCGGCAAGGCGATCGCGTAGGCGCCGGTCTGCGGGTCGCTCCAGGTCTGCGTGCTGCCGCCCGGCTGGGCGATGTGGATGCGTGCATGCAGCGGCCAGCCGGTGGTGCCGTCGGTCACGATGCCGCTGAGGGTATTGCGCGGCGTCGGCGCCAGTTCGACGGCCAGCGTCGTCGGCTGGCCGGCCGACACCGTCACCGCCCGCGTCGTCGGCGCATAGCCGAAGGCGGCGATGTCGACGCTGTAGTCGCCGGCGGCCAGCTCACGCGCGAAGGCGCCGCTTGGGTCGCCGAGGAGCGCGTACGGCCGTGGACCGTGGAAGACCAGGCGGGCGCCGGCGACCGGCTGGCCGGTGTCGCCGGCGACCACCGTGCCGGCCAGCGCACCGTGCGGACCGCAGGCGACGATCGCGGTGTCGATCGCCGTCAATGCGTCGATCTCGCCCCAGCCGGTGGCCTGGTTGGGGACGTTGCCGGGACCGTCGCTCGAACTGCCGCTGGCGTACGCGATCGGATTCGCGGTTTCCATGATCAGCGCGCCGGTCGTCGCGGTGTCGCCGACCAGACACGGTGCCGCCTGCCACATCAGCGCGACCAGACCGGTTACGTGCGGTGCCGACATCGAGGTGCCGGTGCCACCGGCGTAGCCGCCGTCGCTCGCGTCGCCGGCCGAACGGATGTTCACGCCAGGCGCCGATACGTTCGGCTTGAGGTCGGGAAAACCGCGATGGTCGGGGTAGGTGGGATAGCCCGGGCTGAAGTCGTCGGTCGGACCCTGGTTGGAATGCGCGGCGTACAGGCCGTCGCTGGTGCCGGTCGAGCCGATGCCGAGCACCTTGCCGGAACGACCCGGACTGCCGACGGTGTTCAGGCCTGGCGGCGCCGGGTAGCCGCAGTTGGTGTTGTTGCCGTTGGAGAACACCGGCACGATGCCGGCGGCGATCCAGGCGTCGATCACGCCCTCGTAGAAGTCCTCGTAAACCGATCCGCAGCCGCCCCAGGAGTTGTTGACGACGGCCGGACGACGATCCGGGTCGGGGTTGTTGCCGTCGGTGTCGGTCGGCGCCAGCATGAACTGGCCGCATTCGATCAGGCCGGAGAAATAGAGACTTCCATCCAGCGCGCTGCCGACACAGGCGATCCATCGCGCACCCGGCGCGACACCGATCTGGTTGCCGCTGCCGTCGTCGCCGACGATGGTGCCCATCGTGTGCGTGCCGTGGCCGCCGTTGCGGCGCGGTTCGGCGGTGTGCTCGTACGGGTCGTACCACGCGTAGTCGTGGTCGAAGGCCGTACCGGTAAAGCCACGGTAGCTCCGGAACAGCGTCTGGTGCGTGTAGCGCACGCCGCTGTCGATGTTGGCGACGACGATGCCCTCGCCGCGATAGCCGCGCGCCCAGACCTCCGGCGCCCGGACATGGGCGATGTTGCTGCCGGCGGCGCGCAGGGTCGGCGGCGCTTCGGCCAGCGGCTCGAACGGCGGGGGGATGGCCCGGTCCAGGCGGATCGATTCCACGTCGGCCGCCTGCCGCAGCGTGTCGAGAACCGCCTCATCCGCCTCCGGGATCAGCAGGCTGTTGTCGATCCACAGCACGGTATAGCCGCGACTGGACGGGCTGCGACGATGCCGGCGTTCGAGCTGCTGGCGGACCGCCGACTGGGACTGCTCGGCCTGTGCCTTGAGCGCCTGATACACCGACCGGCCGCGCGCGCCATAGGCCATCGCCCGGGCGCTGCCCAGGTCCGCACGGCCGCGGAACCTGACGATCACATCGGGGCGCTGGCCCTTGGCCAGCAGGCTCCCGATGCCCTGATCAATGACGGGTCCGGCCACGCTCGAGGCGGCGGGCGCGGCCGGGGCGGCCTGCACGTCCGTGGGCTGCGTCTGTGCATCCGCCGGCCGGGCCGGAATGGTGACGACCACCAGCGCCAGCGCGATGAAGAAGAAGGCTCTGACCCTTCGCACCGGTACGGACGATGCGATCGCACGGAACATCGTAGGCGATGAAACTGGCATCTGCGGATTCCACCCTGGGAGGTTCCGGGGGGCGCGACGCCACTGCGCCTGGCCTACCCCCGGTGTCGGTCCGACAGATATACGCCGGCAGCGTCGACGGCCGCAGTCATACCCATGCGTTTTGCGTGAAAAGCGCGGTAAAGCGCGTGACTTTGCGCCCGCCGGGGCCGTTGTCATGCCACTGCAAGAGCGCCGTCTCGGCGCGGACCGGGTCCCAGCAGTCGGGCGGCGTGGGGGGCGGTAGCAGCGCGCCGGGCAGAGTCCGCCTGCGGGAATCGGCGGATGCCGGCGTTCGGTCACCGGGGGCGACCGGCCCGGCGAACCTCAGTGCGCGCCGTCCGGCGTGCCGATCGAGAGCTCAGGGGGGAGCGTGGCGACCCCTGCGGGAAGGGGGCGCTCCCCGGCCAGCCGCCGCGCACGGTCGATCGCGAGCCGCCAGGCTTCGCGCTGCCCCAGGGCGCGATACAGGCGTGCCTGGATCACCGCGCAGGCAAAGTCCTGCTCGCTCCAGCGCGCCACCCGCCCGATCACGGCGCTGGCACGATCGAGCCGCCCGGCTTCGATCAGCGCCGTACCATAGGAGGTGACGATCGTCGCGATGTCCCCCGGAATGCTCTCGCCAACGGCGATGCGCAGGGCGTCCTCGTAGTCGCCGATCGCCTCTTCGTGTCGATTCCTGCTCCACGCGTGTTCCGCTCGAGCGAGGCGCGCCAATGCGTGCGTCGCCGCATTGTCGATGCTGTCGGCCCAGGCGGAAAACCGCTGCTGCTCGGCATCCGCGGCCGCTGGTTGGTCCAGTCCGCGCAAGGCACGCACGACGATGAGCCATGCCTGCGCACGCGTGTATGCGTCGTCCGGTTGGACGAGAAGGTCCACCGCCTGCTGCGCAAATGCCAATGCCGGTTGCAGCTGCTCCATCTCGAACTCGAGCAAGGCCTGCTGGGCGCGCACGACGCCCATGATCATTTCCGAATGAGGCGACTCGGCCAGCTGCCGGAGCTTGGCACGCGCCTCCCCGTGTCGGCCATTGCCTTGCAACACGCTGGCAGCCGAGAACTCGAAACTCAGCGCACCGATGGGATTCTCCAATCCATCGAGCTTGGGGGCGACCTGCTCATAGATGGCCAATGCCCGGCCGGGCTCGAGAAGTGCCGAATGAATCCACATCCTGTAGCCGGATGCGAGAGCGAGTCCGGTGGGGTTGCCGAGGCGCTCATTGAGAGCGGCTGCCCGCTCGAACAGCGGCAATGCAATGACCAGTTGATTGCGTCCCAACGCCAGGACCCCTTCATTGGTATCGACCAACGCAAGAAGCTGCATGTTGCCGGAGATTTCCGAGGCGAGACGTGATCGCGCGAAATCGGCGCTGGCAAGATCGTCCTGGCGCAGGCGCGAGTAGGCCATGCCGCGGGTGTTGTAGGCATTGCCGAGCGCTACCGGCTCATTGCGGGTTCCGATCACCGCGATGGCTTCGCCGAGAATGGGAATGGCGCGATCGGACTGTTCCCTGCGGATGGCGACCAGACCCAAGCTGTTCAATATGCGAGAACGCATCACGGGATCGGTCTCAGGCCCTGTTTCGCTCAGCAGGCTCTCGAACCGCTGGCGCGCCTCCTCGAATTGTCCGGTACGCGTGTCCACGTCGGCCCGCTGGAACCGGAACTCCGCCACCTGCTGGAGTTCGCGCGGTGCTGCATCCATCAGGCTACGGGCCAGCTTCACGTCATCGCGCAACAGCGCACTCTTGATCTGCGCCAGCAGCTCGTCTGCTTGGACGTCCGCCGAGCCGGCGCGATCGACCGGCACGGGCTTTCCGAGCATGACCAGCAGTTGATCGGCGGCACGACGACCGGCAACGACGAGATCGGCGTCGTGCGCTTCGACTTCGCGATAGCCTCCATCACGCGGCTGCAGTTCCAGGCGAACCACCCAACCCGTGTCCGTGCGCCGAGCTGTCGGAACGACCAGGTAACGGGCGCCGGTACCGGTGCGCACGGCATCGGCGACCTGATTCGGCGTGCTGGCGAGCGCGAGCGCGGCTGCGCTCTCGCTGGGCACGACCAGTTGCCCGCCGCTGCGCAGGCGCGTCGCCAGCAGATCCATCAGCCCCAACCGTACCCAGGACCAGGCCGGATCCGCCGTGCTGACCGTCACCGGCAGGACGGCAGCGACCTCGATCGCCGGCGGCCCAGCAGCGGCGGGTCGGGGAGCTTCGGTTCCGAACCGGAACCAGACCGCTCCGGCGGCCACGACGGCCACGAGTACGCCCACCCCGAGCACGGCTCGCCAGCCGCGCGAGCCCGCCGATGGCGGCAGGGCCGACCGCTCGACCGGAGCGTCAGGACCGGCCGTCGGCACGACGGACTCGTCGTCTTCCACTGCGGATGCATCGTCGATGCGAGATTCGGCCTCCGGGCCGGGACCGCCGTCCTTTCGGTCTTCGACCCTGACCTCGGCCGTGAACTGGTAGCCGAAGCCGGGGACGGTTCGAAGCATGTTCTTCTGACTGCCGTCCTCGCCGAGCACGCTCCTGACCCGGCGTATGGTCTGCCGCAGCAGCGACTCGCTGATCTCGGTCTTGCCCCAGACGGCGGCGACCAGCTCGTCATGGCCGATCGCCCGTCCGTTGTGCTGGACGAGATAGACCAGGCAGTCGAAGACCTTCGCCGGAACCTGCACAGGCTGGCCTGCATGCAACAGCTGGCGGGCATCCACGTCGAGGATGCTGTCGCCGAATCGGTAGCTGCGCCGGGTCATCGGGCTATTGTAGTGGCGCGTAGCGGTCCGGATGCCGGGCTCGGTCGAACCGGCTCGGGGAAGGTCGGAAAACTGCCGGGCCGCGGCGTCTGCCGCGTGTGTCGGCTCGTCGAAGTCGCCGGCCGATGGCGGTCCGTCCGGCGAGGTCGACCGGGACGCCCGGAAAGCACGGCGCCCCGGCGGCCGGCGGCGTACGATGTCGCGAGGCGCTTCGGCACCACCGCGCGATGGGGACCTTTTCGGTCGCTGCCTCCGGCTCGAGTCGCAATGCGCCGGGATTCCATGCCCCATGTCCATTCCCATCGGGAGGGCCGCCATGCACGTATCCACGGACGCGAAAGGAACGATGAGGCGCTTCGGCAACCGCGTTTTCGCAACGATCGGATCCCTGGGCATCGTGATCGTGTTGGCCGTCGCCATGCCGTCCTCTTCGCTGCGCGCGCAAACCACGCCCGTGAAGATCGCCGTGTTCGAGTTCGAGCTGGAGGACGTCAGTGCGGCGGGCGCCCTGTGGAACGGCGAAACGGCCGGCGACCTGGAAAAGATGCAGGCCGTCACCGGCGAAGCGCGCCGGGTGTTGGAACAGTCGGGACGCTACCGCCTCGTGGACGCCGGTGGCGTCGACGACGAGCCGGTTAGGAAGCGATCGCTGCGGAACTGCGACGGCTGTGACGCGCGTATCGCGCTGAAGCTGGGTGCCGAGCAATCCCTCGTCGGCGTCGTGAGACGCGTTGCGCAGACGGAATACTATGTCTCCATCCGCGTCACCGATACCGCGACGGGCGAGGTGATCAACCAATCGTCGGCGTTCTATACCGGCTCGGACGACGCCTGGAAGAGCGGGGCCCGTTCGCTGATACGGCGCAGCGTGCTGGCACCCCCGGCGAAGAATCCGCAGTGACGGGAGGCTCTACTTCCCGATGCAGAAATCCGCGAAGATCCGCCCGAGCAGGTCCTCGCTGGTGAATTCGCCGGTGATCTCGCCGAGCGCATGCTGCATCTGGCGCAGTTCCTCGGCGGCCAGTTCGCCGGCGCGGGCGTCGGTGAGCGCATGCTCGGCGGCCTCCAGGGCGAGCGCCGCGCGCTCGAGCGCGGCCACGTGGCGGGCGCGGGCGCTGAAGCTGCCCGCGGGCACTTCACCCTGGCCGGCCAGCCGCGTGAGTTCGGCGACCAGCAGCGCCAGGCCCGCACCGGTCCGGGCAGAGAGCCACAGGTGGGTACCGTCGGCGCGGACCTGACGGTCCGGTGCGGCGGCGGTGCGATCGATCTTGTTGTGCACGAGGAGTCGCGTGGCTGTCGCCGGCAGGCCGGTGAGCAGAACGCGGTCGGCGTCCGTGTCGTCATCGTCGCTGACCAGGATGGCGACGTCGGCGCGCTGCAGTTCCAGGCGGGCGCGGCGGATGCCTTCCTGCTCGACCCGGTCCTCGGCCTCGCGCAGACCGGCGGTATCGACCAGGGTCAAGGCAATGCCGTCGAGGTCGATCGTTTCACGCAGCACGTCGCGCGTGGTGCCCGGGATGTCGGTCACGATCGCGCGCTCGGTCGCCGCCAGCGCGTTCAGCAGACTGGACTTGCCGGCGTTGGGGCGTCCGACGATGACCACGTGCAGCCCGTCGTTGAGGCGAACGCCGCGCCGGGTATCGGCGAGCAGGATGGCGAGCTGCTGGCGCAGCTGGGCGAAGCCGCCGGCGAGTGCCGGCGCGGCGAGGAAATCGATTTCCTCCTCGGGGAAGTCGATTGCCGCCTCGATCCATACGCGCAGGCGGATCGTCGCTTCGGTCAGCGCATGCACCTGCTGCGAAAAGACGCCGTCGAGGCTGCGCATCGCCGCGCGTGCGCTCGCTTCGGAGCCGGCGGCGATCAGGTCGGCGATCGCCTCGGCCTGGGCGAGGTCGAGGCGGCCGTTGAGGAAGGCACGCTCGGAAAACTCGCCGGGTCGCGCATGGCGCGCGCCGAGCTCGACCACGCGTGCCAGCAGGCGTTGCAGGGCGATCGGGCTGCCGTGGGCCTGCAGCTCGACCACGTGCTCGCCGGTGAACGAGTGCGGCGCCGGAAAATGGATCAGCAGGCCGTGATCGATCGGCTCGCCGGCGGCATCGGCGAACCGGCACAGGTGCGCATGGCGCGCACGCGGGCGGCGGCCGAGCAGGGCTTCGGCAAGGCGCGGAACCTGCGGGCCGGAGACGCGCACGATACCGATGCCACCGTTGCCGGGCGGCGTGGCGATCGCGGCGATGGTGTCGGTAGAGGACACGCGGGTACCTCGACTCCCTCCGCGGACGCAGGACCGGCGGCGGCGATGCCGCCGCCTGCCGTCATCCCTTGGCGGGCTTGGCCGTTTCGCCAGCTTCCACGCGCTTGGTGATGATGTACTGCTGGATCAGCGAGAGGATGGCGTTGGTCGCCCAGTACAGCACCAGGCCGGCCGGGAAGAACGCGAACAGCACCGAGAACGCGACCGGCATGAACTTCATGATCTTGGCCTGCGTCGGGTCCATGCCGGTCATCGGCGTCAGGTGCTGGGTCAGCAGCATCGCCGCGGCATTGAGGATCGGCAGCACGAAGTACGGGTCCGGCGCGGACAGGTTCTGGATCCAGCCGATGAACGGCGCCTGGCGCAGCTCCACACTCTCGATCAGCACCCAGTACAGCGCGAAGAACACCGGGATCTGGATCAGCATCGGCAGGCAGCCGCCGAGCGGGTTGATCTTCTCCTTCTGGTACATCTCCAGCATGGCCTGGTTGAGCTTCTGCCGGTCGTCGCCGTAGCGCTCCTTGAGCGCCTGCATGCGCGGGGCCACCTTGCGCATGCGCGCCATCGAGCGGTACTGGGCCTCGCTGAGCTTGTAGAACCCGGCCTTGATCAGCAGCACCAGCAGGATGATCGCGAAGCCCCAGTTGCCGGTCAGCGCGTGCAGCTTATCGAGCACCCAGTGCAGCGGCGCGGAGATGAAGGTGAAGATGCCGTAGTTGGCCGTCAGCGACAGGCCGGGGGCGATGTCGTCGAGCGTGCTCTGGAGCTTCGGGCCGACGTAAAGGCGAGCATCGAGCACGCGTGTCTCGCCCGGCGCGACCGTGGTCGAGGGCGCGACCGCCCGGATCAGATAGCGCGTGCCGGCGGGGTTGGGAAGCTCCGCACGCGAGAACTCGCTGGCTTCGTTGCCCGACGGGATCCAGGCGGCGAAAAAGTAGTGTTGAACCTGAGCGATCCAGCCAGCGTCAGCCGGAACCTTGACGCGCTTGAGCCACCAGTCGCGCCAGGCCCAACGCTCCCCTTCGGGTAATGGGACCACGCCGATGTTCACCGGGTCGTTCTTGAACTTGTCGAACGCGAACTTCTGGAACTTGTGCTGAGGGCTGTACCAGGCGGCGCCGGTGAAACTGTACTGCTCCGGGTTGGTGTAGCCCTTCAGGCCACGCGTGTCCACGACCAGCGGCACGCGCCGCAGCTCGCGGTAGGCGTTTCCGGTCCACGGCGCGGCGCCGGCGTTGCGGATCTCCTGGCGCTGCCCGATCACGTAGCTGCCGCGCTCGAAGGTGTAGACCTTGCTCACCGTGAGGCCGGACTCGCCCTGCCAGGTCAGCGGCACCTCGATGCGTTCCTGCCCGGCGGCGAACGCATAGTCGGTCGCCGCGGCCGAGAACACCGCGTTGTGGTCGGGTGCGGCCGGCGCGCCCTGTGCGCTGACCAGGCCGCTGTTGGCCACGAAGTAGCCGGTGGTGCTGTCGTCCAGCAGGCGCACGGGCTCGGGCTGCTTGGGCTGCTTGGGATAGGCCAGCAGATCGGCGACGACGACGCTGCCGCCGCGCGTATCGATCTCCACGCGCAGGACGTCGGTCGTCACGACGATGCGCTGGCCCGCGGCCGCCGGTTCCGGCTGCGCGGTGACCGGTACGTCGCCCGGCGCCGTGGCGGCGACCGGCGTATCGCCGGGCACGGTCGCGGCCGGCACGGTGTCCTCGACGGCAACGGCGGGCGCTGGCGGCGGCGACGGCTGGCCGTAGTCGGTGCGCCATTGCTCCCACAGCAGGTAGCCGAGCAGCAGGAGGGCGAGCAGAAGAAACGGGCGAGGGCTGGTCATCGTGGAGTCGTGATTTCAGGTCGCGCGATGCGCTGCGCTGCGCACCGACGCGGCGCGCACGAGCCGGACGTCAGTCGCATGACGGGGAGGGTGGAGAATCGGGCCGCGGGTCGGCGGCCTTGCCATTGTGCCGCCGGCGCGGTGACGCTTCAACGGAAACGCCGTCCGGGGATTCGGCGACCAGGCGCTGGAGCTTGCCCCACAGGCGCGCCAGGTCGGCGCGCAGCACGGCGTTGTCGCAGGTGGAGGCGCTGGTACGGGCGACGACGAGGATGTCGAGTGCGGGCAGGCTGCCGAGGACGTGCCGGTAGCTCTCGCGGATCTGCCGCTTGATGCGGTTGCGCTCGACGGCGCGCTTGGAGACACGCTTGGAGACGGCCATGCCCAGCCGCGGGCCGATCGGCCGCGAGGCTGTCTCGACATGGAAATGATCGACGCCTACGCGGCGGCTGGCACGGCGCAGCGCGGCGAAGTCGCCGGGCCGCAGCAATCGAGCGGCGCGCGGGAAGCTTGCGCAACCCATGCGACCGCCCGGAGCGTTACACGCAGAGGCGCTTGCGGCCGCGCGCGCGACGGGCGTTGATGACCTTGCGGCCGCCACGGGTCTTCATGCGCGCGCGAAACCCATGATCACGGGCGCGCTTGAGATTGCTGGGCTGATAGGTGCGTTTCGTGGCCATGGCGGGACCGGATCAGGAACGGAAAAAGGCCGCGGATAGTAGGCATACCTGCCGATCCTGTCAAGGAAAAGCCGTGTTCGCCGCGGTGGACTGCGGGCGCTCGTGTCACCGCTCCCGGCCCGCCCACGCCGGGCGCATGGAGTAGACTCATCCGTTGGCCTGCCGCCTTGCGGTACGCGCTTCCCCTGACCGCGGACGGCCCCTGATCGGCCTTCCTGCGTGTTTCCGATGTTCCGTTTCGAAGGTTCCGACCCGTGAGTGAATTGTGGCAGCGCTGCCTGGCGCGGCTTGAATCCGAATCCGCCGCCGAGGATGTGCATACCTACCTGGCGCCGCTGCAGGCCAGCGAGAGCGATGCCGGGCTGCGGCTGTTTGCGCCGAACGCCTATACGGTCGATGCGATCCGCGAGCGGTTCCTGCCGCGCATCGCGACCGTGCTGGAACACCTGGCCGGCTATCCGGTCAACGTGCGCGTCGACGTCGGCTCGCTCAACGCGAGCCGGGCGAGGGAGACCGGCACGGGCACCGCCGCGCGGCCGGTCCGGCGCGAAAGCCGCGAGGATTCCAACCTCGATCCCCACTACACGTTCGAGACGTTCGTCGAGGGCAAGTCCAACCAGCTCGGCAAGGCAGCGGCCCTGCAGGTGGCGATGAACCCCGGGCGGGCCTACAACCCGCTGCTGCTCTACGGCGGCACCGGCCTGGGCAAGACCCACCTGATGCACGCCGCCGGCAACCTCATGCGCCGCAACAACCCCGAGGTCAAGCTGCTGTACCTGCGCTCGGAGCAGTTCGTCAGCGGCATGGTCAAGGCGCTGGCGCAGAAGAACATGGACGACTTCAAGCGCCGTTTCCGTTCGGTCGACGCCCTGCTGATCGACGACATCCAGTTCTTCGCCGGGAAGAACACCACGCAGGAAGAGTTCTTCCACACCTTCAACGCGCTGTTCGAAGGCAAGCAGCAGATCATCCTGACCTGCGACCGCTATCCGAAGGAAGTGGAGAACCTCGAGCCGCGATTGAAGTCGCGGCTGGGCTGGGGTTTGTCGGTGATCGTCGAGCCGCCGGATTTCGAGACCCGCGCCGCGATCCTGCTGAGCAAGGCCCAGAGCAAGGGCGTGGAGCTGCCCGAAGAGGTGGCGGTGCTGATCGCCAAGCGCATGCGTTCCAACGTCCGCGACCTCGAAGGCGCGCTCAACACGCTGGTGGCGCGCTCGAACTTCGAAGGCCGCCTGATCACCGCCGAATTCGCCCAGGAAACGCTGCGTGATCTGCTGACCGTGCACGCGCAGGCGATCACCATTCCCAACATCCAGCGCACCGTGGCGGACTACTACCAGCTGCGGCTCGCCGACTTCCTTTCGAAGAACCGCAGCCGCTCGATCGCACGGCCCCGCCAGATGGCCATGGCCCTGGCCAAGGAGCTGACCGAACACAGCTTGCCGGAGATCGGCGACGCTTTTGGCGGCCGCGACCATACGACGGTGCTGCATGCCTGCCGGACGATCGCCGATTTTCGCGAGACCGACGGCCGGCTGCGCCAGGACTGGGAAAAGCTGGTCCGCGCGCTGACGGGGTGAACAGGCTGTGGATAATACGTGGACTTTTTTCGGCGCTGCTGTTATCCACAACCCATGCACACCGAAGCGGGGCGGTAGTACACCACGAGAAACAGCGATAACCGGTTGATGATAAAGGTAAAATTTGCTGTTTTCGGGTTGTCCCCAGGCCCTACAACCACAAACTAATCCCCAAAAACCAATAACAGGACGAGACGGACGAGGCCCATGCGATTCAGCATCCAACGCGAAGCTTTATTGAAGCCGTTGCAGCAGGTGACCGGCGTGGTGGAGCGCCGACAGACGCTGCCGGTGCTGGCCAACCTGTTGGTGCAGGTCAGCGCGGACGGCGTTTCGTTCACCGGTACGGATCTGGAGGTCGAGATGATCGCCCGGACCGAAGCCGAATCGCTCGATCCTGGCGAAGTGACAATCCCGGCGCGCAAGCTCTTCGACATCAGCCGGGCCCTGCCGGACGGCAGCAAGATCAAGATCGAGCAGAACGGCGAACGGGTGACGCTGAGTGCAGGCCGCAGCCGTTTTACGCTGGCGACGCTGCCGGCAACCGAATTTCCGGTGATCGACAGCATCGAACTGGTCGAGCGTGTCACGTTGCCGGAGGCGGCCCTGAAGTCGCTGATGGACCGGACGGCCTTCGCGATGGCGCACCAGGACGTGCGTTACTACCTCAACGGCATGTTGCTGGACCTGCGTGAGCACGCCTTGCGTTGCGTCGCGACCGACGGCCACCGCTTGGCGCTTGCCGAAACGCGCCTGGAAGCCACGATCAGTTCGCGGCGCCAGATCATCATCCCGCGCAAGGGCGTGCTGGAATTGCAGGGCTTGTTCGAGAGCGGCGAGGGCAACGTCGACCTGGAGTTCGGGCGCAATCATCTGCGCGTGCGCCGCGGTGGCGTGGTTTTCACGTCGAAGCTGATCGACGGGCGGTTCCCGGACTACGAGGCGGTCGTGCCGATCGGCGTCGACAAAGAGGTGCACGTCGTGCGCGAGGAGCTGCGCGCGGCCTTGCAGCGTGCGGCGATCCTCTCGAACGAGAAGTACCGTGGCGTGAAGCTGGAGGTCGGCCCGAACCGCCTGCGCATCGTCGCGCACAACCCGGAGCAGGAAGAGGCGGTGGAAGAGCTCGAAGCGCGGACCGGTGTTTCCGAGCTTTCGGTCGGCTTCAACGTCAACTACCTGCAGGACGCATTGGGCGCGTTGGACAGTGACGAGGTGCTGCTGTGCCTGCGCGATGCGCAGTCCAGCTGTTTGCTGCGCAAGCCCGATACCGAAGACACCCGTCACGTGATCATGCCGTTGCGGCTCTGATCGGTTTCTTCGCCTGGTGTTTCGAAGGCCCGCATGCCATGCGCTGCGGGCCTTTTGTTTGGCGCCGGCCCGACCATGACGTCCGTTGAGACCGATGCACCTTGAAGAACTGAGACTGGTCGACCTGCGCCGCTTCGAGCGCCTGGACCTGCCGCTGGACCCCGGCTGGAACCAGTTCGTCGGGGGCAATGGGGCAGGCAAGACCACGGTGCTCGAAGCGGCCTACCTGCTTTCGCACGGGCGGACCTTCCGCTCGGGCGGGCGCGATGGTCTGGTCCGGCAAGGGGCGGCGGGCTTCTCGGTCTTCGGCGTGACGGTGCAACGGGACGGCCGCTCATCGCGCGTGGGACTGGCGCGAACCGCAGGCAGGCTCGAAGCGCGGCTGGACGGATCGGCGACGACGCTAGGTGATCTGGTCGAGCATGCCGCGGTCGTGTGCTTCGAACCGGGTTCGCACGCGCTGATTGCCGGCGGCGCAGAGTACCGGCGTGCGTACCTGGATTGGGGTGTGTTCCACGTGGAACACACGTTCCTGGCGCAGTGGCGGCGCTACCAGCGCGCGCTGCGGCAGCGCAATGCATCGCTGCGCCTGGGGGCACGTGACGATGAGCTTGCGGCCTGGGAACAGGAGATGGCCGCATCCGGAGCGGCGATAACCCAGCTGCGCGGCGTTTATCTGGACCGTTTGCGCCCCCATCTGGAGGTGGTCGCCGCCGCCTTCCTCGGTGAACTGGGCCAGGTCAGTCTGGATTTCCATGCGGGTTGGGCGGCGGACCTGTCCCTGGCCGACAGCCTCGCGGCGGGCCGGCTGCGTGATCGCGAGCGCGGCCATACGCGGGGAGGGCCGCATCGTGCGGATCTGGCACTGCGTTTCGAGCGGGCCGAGCGACGCGAGTACTTCTCGCGCGGCCAGGAGAAGCTCTGCGCGCTGGTCTGCATCCTGGCACAGGCGCGCCTGTTTCATGCCCAGGCCGGCCATTGGCCGATCATCTGCCTGGATGACCTGGCCTCGGAGCTCGATGTCGCGCACCAGCAGGCCGTACTCGGGTTCCTGGCCGGTACCGATGCACAGATCCTGCTGACCGGTACGGCCGCGCTGGCCGTGCCCGCCGGTCGCGCGGCGGCGATGTTCCACGTGGAACAGGGCAGGGTCGAGCGACTGCTATAATCGCCTGATGCCTCAGCCAATCTGGCCGGCATCTTCTTTACCTTGCGCGGATCGCCGATGAGGCCCTTCGCGACGATGGAGCACCATGAGCGAGAAGATCGACCACGACGGTTCCGGAAGCCAGTACGACTCCAGCAGGATCAAGGTCCTCAAGGGCCTGGAGGCGGTACGCAAGCGCCCGGGCATGTACATCGGCGACACCGATGACGGCACCGGCCTGCATCACATGGTTTTCGAGGTCGTCGACAACTCGATCGACGAGGCCCTGGCCGGGTACTGCGACCATGTGGTCGTGACGATCCATCCGGATGAGTCGGTCTCGGTCTCCGACAACGGCCGCGGCATTCCAGTCGGCATCCACCCCGAAGAGGGGCGGTCCACTGCCGAGGTCGTGATGACCGTGCTGCATGCCGGCGGCAAGTTCGACGACAACTCCTACAAGGTCTCCGGCGGCCTGCACGGTGTCGGTGTCTCCGTCGTCAATGCGCTGTCCGAGCACCTGTGGCTGACGATCCGCCGCGAAGGCCACGAGTACCAACAGGAATACGCCCACGGCGAGCCGCTGTACCCGCTCAAGCAGGCCGCGCCGTCCGACAAGCGCGGCACCACGGTGCGCTTCAAGCCGAGCGACAAGACGTTCTCGAACATCCAGTTCCACTACGAGATCCTCGCCAAGCGCCTGCGCGAGCTGTCGTTCCTCAATTCCGGCGTCCGCATCGAGCTGATCGACGAGCGCAACGAGCGCCACGACGTGTTCGAGTACGAGGGCGGTATCCGGTCGTTCGTCGAGCACCTGGCCCAGCTCAAGACGCCGCTGCACCCGAACGTGCTGAACTTCAGCATGCAGCAGGACGCGATCACGGTCGAAGTCGCGATGCAGTGGACCGACGCCTACCAGGAGGCGGTGTACTGCTTCACCAACAACATCCCGCAGCGTGACGGCGGTACCCACCTGGCCGGCTTCCGCGCGGCGCTGACGCGCACGATTTCCGGTTATGTCGAGTCGACCGGCCTGCAGAAGACCGCCAAGGTGCCGCTGTCGGGCGACGACATGCGCGAAGGCCTGATCGCGGTGCTCTCGGTCAAGGTGCCCGATCCGAAGTTCTCCTCGCAGACCAAGGACAAGCTGGTCTCCAGCGAGGTCAAGGGCGTCGTCGAGCAGGTGGTCAACCACAAGCTGGAAGAGTTCCTGCTCGAACACCCGGCCGAGGCGCGTGCGATCTGCGCCAAGGTGGTGGACGCCGCCCGTGCGCGCGAAGCCGCGCGCAAGGCGCGCGAGATGACGCGGCGCAAGGGTGCGCTCGACATCGCCGGCCTGCCGGGCAAGCTGGCCGACTGCCAGGAGAAGGATCCGGCGCTGTCCGAGCTGTTCATCGTCGAGGGTGACTCGGCCGGCGGTTCGGCCAAGCAGGGGCGCAACCGCAAGTACCAGGCCGTGCTGCCGCTGAAGGGCAAGATCCTCAACGTCGAGCGCGCACGCTTCGACCGCATGCTCGGTTCGGCCGAGGTCGGCACGCTGATCACCGCGCTCGGTACCGGTATCGGCAAGGACGAGTTCAACGCCGACAAGCTGCGCTATCACCGCATCATCATCATGACCGACGCAGACGTCGACGGCTCGCACATCCGCACGCTGCTGCTGACGTTCTTCTACCGGCAGATGCCGGAGCTGATCGAGCGCGGCCACGTCTACATCGGCATGCCGCCGCTGTACAAGCTCAAGCAGGGCAAGCAGGAGCTGTACCTCAAGGACGACAGCGCGCTCAACGGCTACCTGATCGCCGGTGCGGTCGACGGCGCCGAGCTGGCCTACGGCCACGACATGCCGCCCATCGGCGGCCCGGCGCTCGAGCGCCTGCTGACCGGCTGGCAGGCCGCGCTGGCGCAGATCGAGCGCCTGGGCTCACGCTACGACACCACCTTGCTGACGGCGCTGCTCGACGCGCCGGCCCCGGCGGCGCCGGAGGCCTGGCAGAACGCGGCGGCCCTGGAGGCTTGGACCGCCAAGCTCACCGCCCGGCTCAACGGCAACGGGCTCGGCAGGGCGCGCTACACGTTCCGCATCCAGTCGGCGACCGCCGATCATCCGGCGGCCCTGGTCGTGGACCGCAACCAGCATGGCCTGGGCCATACCCAGGTGTTGCCGGCGGCGTTCTTCGCATCGGCGGAATACCGGCCGATCGCCGACATCGCCCGCCAGCTCGACGGCCTGATCCAGCCCGGCGCGCAGATTCGCCGCGGCAACAAGCAGGCGCCGGTGGCCGAGTTCTCGCAGGCGTTCGTCTGGCTGATGGAAGAGGCCAAGCGCGGCCGTACCGTGCAGCGCTTCAAGGGCCTGGGTGAAATGAACCCGGAGCAGCTGTGGGAAACCACGGTCAATCCCGATACGCGGCGCCTGCTGCAGGTCACGATCGAGGACGCCGTCGCGGCCGATCAGATCTTCACGACACTGATGGGCGACATCGTCGAACCGCGGCGCGAGTTCATCGAACAGAACGCGCTGCGCGTCAGCAACCTGGACATCTGACATCCGGCAGGCTGTCGAGAAACAGCCTGCCGGCGCGATCCAGGGACGGATCGCTCGCGGGTCGCCGGCGCCAGCCGTTGATCTGCGGAACCGGTGGCGCGGCATTGCCGCGACGTGGGCGTGGAGCACGGGCAGGACAGCCCTTGGCTCAACGTGTGGGTGCCGCAGCGGCCCGGGGAGGGGCTGCGCGAGCGAGAGGAAGGCTCTGCGCCGGCGGTACCGGTGCGGCCGGCGGCGCGAAGGAACGGCACGATGCGGCAGCGCAGCTTGCCGACCGTGTGCGCGGCGATCGCGGAAGCGACACCGCCCCATGGCGCGGCTGCGGCCGGTACGTCGTTGACGCGACTGGAAAACATACGACAGTCATCGTAGATTGTCGGATTCATCGCCAGCCGGAACCCCGGCCAGCCCTGTACGACGTTGCATCCGTACGCCGTGGAACCGTTGCAATGCAGCACGCAGGTGCCTGCCGCTGCGCTTGTGCCGGTCGTAATGGTGGGGGTACGCTCTTTTCACGTGCGTATTTTCATCTTTCATTCACCGCTTTATCTCAGGTGAGGTTTCCATGAAGTTGCAGAGCCTGATCCGCGTCGCCTTGTGCGCGCTGATGCTGATGTTCGTCACCGACGGCGCGATGGCGCAGAAGAAGTCCGGCAAGGACAAGGAAGAAGTCGCCTATCCGAACGCGACGCGCAAAGAGCCCAAGCCCGACATGTCGGAGAAGAGCCAGCGCGACCTCAACAAGGCGAACGATCTGCTCTCCGACAGCAAGGACGACGAAGCGGTCGAGCTGATCCAGAAGGTGCTCGACGACAAGCGCGCCAAGCCGTACGCGATCGCGTTCGCGCACCTGCTCAAGGGCCAGATCCTGTGGGGCAAGGACGACGGCAACGGCGCCATCACCGAGTTGAACCAGGCCATCGAGATGGACGCGTTGCCCAACGCCAACCACTTCGATGCGATGTATCAGGTCGCCCAGCTGCAGCTGCAGGAAGAGAAGTACCCCGAGTCGCTGGCCACGCTCGATCGCTGGGCGCGCGAAGGCGGCAAGAACACCCCCGACGCCCAGGCGATCAAGGCCAACATTTACTACCGCATGGACAAGTTCCCCGAAGCGGCTGCCGAGATGACCAAGGCCATCGGCATGACGCCCGAGCCGAAGGAGAGCTGGTTCCAGATCCTGATCGCGAGCTACTTCGAGCTCGACCAGTACGACCAGGCCGCCCAGGTGCTGCAGCAGCAGCTGGCGAAGGACCCGAAGAACAAGCGGCTCATCAACCAGCTCGCGACCGTCTACATCAACGCCGACAAGCCCGATCAGGCGATCGCCGTGATGGCCAAGGCCAAGAACGAAGGCCTGGTGAGCACCGGCGAGGACTACCTGCAGCTCGCCAAGCTCTATGCTTCCGGCGACAAGCACAAGGAAGCCGCCGTGGTCCTGAAGGAAGGCCTCGACAAGGGCATCATCGAGTCCGGCTACGAGCCCTGGCGCCTGCTCGGCGACGTCTGCTCGCAGGCCGACGACGAGACCTGCGCGATCGACGCCTACGCCAAGGCCTCGCCGTTCGCGAAGGACGGCTACGTGGACTTCCAGCGCGGCTATGCCCTTTTCTACCAGGAGCGCTACGCCGAGGCCAAGCAGGCGCTCGACGCGGCGATCCAGAAGGGCGGCCTGCGGCAGGAAGGCGAGGCCTACATCCTGCGTGGCGACGCCAGCGACGCCAGCGGGCAGAGCGCCGCGGCGATCGCCGACTGGGAGAAGGCGACCCAGTTCCCGTCGAGCAAGCAGATGGCCGACCAGCGCCTCAAGATCGTGCGCAGCGGCCAGAAGCTGGCCCGCCCCGCGAAGAAATAAGCAAGGGCTTCGGGCACTGGACGACTATGAATTTTCGTAACGGGATCAACTCTTGTGTGACGCAGCCCCGCTGTTGTACCGTGCAGGGCTCGCTGTTCCGATTACTGACTGAACTGCGCATGAGCAATACGACACGGACGGTCGGCACATCAATATCGCTGGTCCATAGCTGATGTCAGACACCAATCAAATCGGAAACAGCCCGGCCACCTGGAGCTGGCGGCGCGTCACGGCGCTGTCCACGGCGTTCGCTCTGCACACCTTCGCGTTCGCGCTTCTGCTGACGCCGGCGGCACCGCCGCCGCCGAAAGAGAAGCCCAAGGACAACAAGGTCGTCGTCGAGTTCATCGAGCCGCCGCCGCCGCCGCCGCCACCACCACCGCCGCCGCCGGAGCCGCCCAAGCGGCCGCCGCCGAAGGTGATCGAGAAGATCAAGCCGCCGCCGACTCCGCCACCGGAGCCGCCGCCGGTCGTGGTCGTCGAAGAGGCCTCGCCGATGGCGGTGCCCGCGCCGCCGCCGGCACCTCCAGCCCCCCCGGCGCCGCCCTCCGACATCGCGCCCAGCGAGAATGTCAGCTACCGTCGCATGCGTCCGCCGCGCTATCCGCCGCAGGCGATTCGCCAGCACCAGCAGGGCACGACCATGCTGAAGGTGCTGGTGGGTCCGACCGGCGAGCCGGAAGACGTCACGGTCGAGAAATCCAGCGGTTCGCGTCTGCTCGATCAGGCCGCGATTGCCGCCGTGAAAACCTGGGTGTTCAACCCGGGCGTAAAGGACGGCAAGCCCACCCGTGGGTATGTGCTGGTGCCAATCAAGTTTGATCTTTCCGAACAGTGATCAAAGGGTAAAACGTCATGTTGCAAGATGCCTCGCAGACTCCGGCCGGTGGATCGGCCCCGGGTGGATCCAACGCCGAAGCCCTGAACCAGATGGGTTTCGACCATCTGATCCAGAATTTCGACCCGCTTGGTTGGATCGTGTTCGTCACGCTGGTCCTGATGTCGCTGATGTCGTGGTTCTACATCGTCGCCAACTTCCTGCGTAACACGATGATTCGTGCTCGCATGGAGCGCGTCATCAGCACGTTCTGGGACACGCCCTCGACGCAGGACGCCGTTCGTTTCATGGAAGAGCAGCCCAAGGCCGAGCCGTTCTCGAAGATCGCGCTCGACTGTGCATCCGCCGCCGCGCACCACCAGCGCAGCGAAGGCAGCCGCCTAGTCGACGCGCTCAGTCGCTCGGAGTTCATCGATCGCGCGCTGCGCCAGGCCGTCTCGCGTGAGAGCATGCGCCTGGAGACCGGCCTCACCGTGCTCGCCACGGTCGGTTCGTCGGCCCCGTTCGTCGGCCTGCTCGGTACCGTGTGGGGCATCTACCACGCGCTGATCAAGATCGCCGCATCGGGCAACGCCTCGATGGAAGCGGTCGCCGGCCCGGTCGGCGAAGCGCTGATCATGACGGCGTTCGGTCTGTTCGTCGCGATTCCGGCGGTGCTCGCGTACAACTTCTACGTGCGCTCCAACCGCCTGACCTACGCCCGCTTCGACGAATTCGCCCACGACCTGCACGATTTCTTTGCAACCGGTTCGCGCATCGAGAGCGGTGCGGTCGCGTCGGTCCAAACCGCGAGGAAGTAAGTCATGGCATTCAGTTCGGGTTCGGGGGGCAGTGGCGCCCCGATGTCGGAAATCAACGTCACGCCGCTCGTCGACGTGATGCTGGTGCTCCTGATCATCTTCATGATCACGGCGCCGTTGATGTCGCACAAGATCCGCATCGACCTGCCGCAGGCCAATCCCAACGTCCAGACCGAGAATCCGCCGGAACCGATCGATCTGGCCGTCAAGGAAACCGGTGATCTGTACTGGAACGACGAGCCGATCACCGAGGCGATGCTGCAGGCCCAGTTGCGCGTGGCTGCGCAGAAGCAGCCGCAGCCGGAACTGCAGATCCGCGCGGACAAGACCACGCAGTACCAGCTGATCGCCACGGTCATGGCCAACGCCAAGACCGCGGGCATGGTCAAGATCGGCTTCATCACCGCCGCGACCGACTGATCGCGCGGTACCCGTCCTCCGGGCGGGCGAGCATCGAACGGCGCCGGACGTCCTCCGGCGCCGTTTTGCGTTCCACGGCCCATGCTCGGCCGGCACCCGTGTGGCCGATTGCCCGCGGCCGGCGTACGATGCCTCTCGTCGCCCCCGTGAGGAGATGCGCCATGGCGCGTGCAATCTCGTTTCAGCGTGTCGACCCCCAGGCCGAGATCAACATCACCCCGTTGATCGACGTGATGCTGGCCCTGCTGGTGATCTTCATGATCGCGGCACCGGTGGTGACCCGGCAGATCACGCTGCCGCTGGCCGGTCCGGATACGCCCGTGCAGACCGACCCCGCCGTGCTGAAGCTGTCGATCATGGATACCGGCGAGTGGTACCTGGACGGTATCGCCGTGAGCCGCGCGAGCCTGGCCGAGCGCCTGCAGCGAACCGTGCAGGCCGCAGCGGAGGCCCCGGTGCTCGAAGTGCGTGCGCAGGCCGCAGCCGCCTACGACGACGTCGCCAACGCGCTGGCGATCGCCCGCTCCAGCGGCATGACCCACCTGCGCATGGCGCCGGCCGTCCCGTAGGCGCGCACGGCCCCACGCCGGGACGGCGCTTCGTCCGGGCTAGTCGCCCTTGAGGATCGCCAGGTAGTTGCCGACGGTTGCGGCGAGGCCCTCGTAGAGGGCTTCGCCGAACAGGGCGTGCCCGATGGAGACCTCGTCCAGGAACGGGATGGCCCGCACCAGCGCACCGAGGTTGTGCTGGTTGAGATCGTGACCGGCATTGACGCCGAGCCCGGCGGCGCGCGCCTGCCCGGCCGACGCCACGCAGGCGGCCAGCTCGCGCGCGGCGTCACCGGCGGCGAAGGCCTGCGCGAACGGACCGGTGTAGAGCTCGATCCGGTCGGCGCCGATGTCGGCGGCCCGCTCGATGCCGGCGGCCCCGGCGTCCATGAACAGGCTCACGCGGCATCCGAGGGCCTTGAGCTCGGCAATCAGAGGTCGCAGCCGATCGGCATCGCGGTGCAGGTCGAAGCCGTGGTCGGACGTGATCTGGCCGTCGCCGTCGGGCACGAGGGTGGCCTGGGCCGGCCGGACCGAGCGCACCAGCGCGACGAATCCCGGGTAGCTGCCGCGTGCCGGCGCGAACGGATTGCCTTCGAGGTTGTACTCCACGCCGTCCAGCACCGCGCCGATGCGCGCGACGTCCTCGACGCGGATATGCCGCTGGTCCGGTCGCGGATGCACCGTGATGCCATGGCAGCCGCTGGCGATCGCCACCTGCGCCGCGTGCACCGGATCCGGATCGAAGCCGCCGCGCGAGTTGCGCAGCACGGCGACCTTGTTGACGTTGACGCTGAGAAGGGTCATGGCAGCTCTTGGGCGGCGTTTCGTCGATACGGCCGCGAGACCCGGTCGTCGTTGCGCCGGCCGCGGTGTCCGCGACGGCATGCGATACCGGAAGCGCCGCGCGCCGGCATGTCCGGCGCATAGCTTGGCAGGGCCGCGCGTGTTCGTGAAGCCGGGCGGGCCGCACCGCGGCCGCAGGCCGTGCCGCGTGATCTCAGCGACAGCTTTCGGCGACTTCCTTCCAGATCACCGGATCCCAGTACGCCCCGTCCTTCCACTCGGACACCTTGTCCTTGTTGAGGCGGGCGGCGAGGAAGTACGTGGTACCGGGCTCGACGCGTACGGTCAGCGTCTTGTAGCGGTTGGACTGCGCGTTGCGCAGCCGTTCGTTGAACGACAGGTAGCGCGATTCGATGCCCTCGCTGACGGTCAGCGTGTGCTCGCCCGGATCGAGGCGGAACGCCGCGGCGTCGGTGGGGCCCGGGAGCCGGCCATCGACGGTGATCAGCTTGGCGGCATGCAGGTCCTGGCTGCGCGGCGCGTCGCCGAAGACGCTGATGCGGCCGCAAGCCGATGCGGTACCGCCGCCGGTGTTCGCCGCGGCACCGACCGTCAGGCGCACCGCCGGAACGTGGACGCTCGCCACCGGGCCGGAAACCGCGAACGTCCGGTCGTTCCGGCGCACACCGAGTTTCAGCGAATCGCCGTCCGGCACGGCCGAGACGTTGTCGCGCAGCACGCGCGCCGCCTGGGCCTGACCCGATGCATCGGCACCCAGGCTGGCCAGGGACTGCGCGTTGACCGAAACCAGCAGGTCGCCGCCGCGCACCCCGAGGCGCTCGGCAGTTCCCCCCGGCGTGACCGCCAGCACACGCAAGCCGTCGCGCGCGCGGTCGGCGCTGCTGCTGTCGACCAGCAAGCCGAGGTCGTTGACGCGGCGCGCCGGTTCGTCGATCTCCAGCGCGACGTCGCCGGTGCGCGCGAGTGCGCCGGAGGCCGCCAGGTCGAGCATCAGCGCACGCAGCTCCTGCCGCAGGCGCTCCTCGCCCGGCGACCCGCCGCCGATCGCGGGTGCCGAGGCACCGGTCTGCGGCTGCGCGAGGGCCGGCCCGGCAGTCAGCGCCAGCACGGCCAGCACCAGGGGACGGAGGAAACGGGATTGGCTACGCAGGCTCTTCATCTTCAGGTCTCGCACTAGATCCGGACCGTGACCACGGCATCGCGACGGTTCTCGATCAGCACGCGCAACGCCTGGTTGCGCGCCTCCCACAACGGTGCCAGCTCCTCGTCGCCGGCGCCGCGATCGTAGGCGGCCTGCAATGCGGCGTCGATGCGGCGCAGCGATACCGAACCCGGCGGCATCCCGGCGGCGAGCGCCGGTTGCGGGTCGAGGCGGGACCATTCCTGTTCCAACGCCTGCGACTGCTGCAGCCGGCCGGCGAGTGCGTCGGAAGCGACAGGCGCTGGCGTCGGTCGCGGCAGCACCACGAGCGCGGCGGCGAACACGGCCGCGGCGGCCAGCGAGCCGCCGGCGCGCGTCCAGCGGCGGCGGCCCAGCTGCTGTCGGCGGGCGGACTCGATCCGCGACCACAGCGCGGCATCCGGAGTGAACTCCGGCAGGCCGTCGAGCACGGGCGGAAACAGGCGATCGGTGGCGAAGCGCAGGTCAGACATGGGGAATCACCGGGGTACCGACGCCGGCCTGCGAGGGGGCCTCGTCGAGGGTGGCGTGCAGTCGCTGCAGGGCGCGCGACAGCACGGACTTGGAATAGCTCTCGGTCTGGCCGAACAGCTCGGCCAGCTCGCGATGGGTATAGCCTTCCATCTGGTGCAGCACGATCACCGCGCGCGCGCGCGCCGGCAGGCGCTGCAGCAGCGTCCAGGCGTCGACCATCGCATCGGCCGGCGGATCGGCGGCACCCATGCTGGCGAACAGCGCGTCCGGATCGTCCACGCCCTGCCGCCGGTCCAGCCGCAGCCGGTCGATCGTGGCATTGGCGGCCATGCGCTTGAGCCAGGCACCGAACGGCGCGTCGCCGCGGTAGCTGCCGATCGTGTCCATGAGCTTGAGGAACACGTCCTGGACGATGTCCTCGGCGGCGGCCGGCTCGCCCAGGATGCGCATCGCCAGGTTGTAGCAGGCCTTGCCGTAGACGCCGTAGATGACCTCGAACGCGCGCATGTCGCTACGACGCGCGCGTTCGAGCGTAAACGGATCCAGCGCCTGTCCGAAGCCCTGACTCACGTGTTGTCGGTTGCCATCGGCCATCACGCAGACGTAGACGTCGACAGGGGCCGATCCGTCGCAGGCGGCCCGGCCTCGCCCCCCGGCGATTCAGCCGCGGTGCCGATCGTCAGGGACCGTACGCGCCGTTCCGGGCCGTTCCAGGCCAGCGCCGCAACCGTCTCGGCGGCGGCCTCCTGCCGGTACAGGTGCCAGCGGGCCGGGTCGCCGGCGTCGCCGACGATCTGCGCGACCGCGCGCGGCTGGCCGTCGGCGTCGAGCGAGAACCGCAGCCGGTCCAGCCCGAAGTGCAGTCCGCTGCCCATCGCCTTGAGCACCGCCTCCTTGCAGGTCCACAGCCGCAGGAACGCCAGGTGCTGCCGGTCGCCGTCGAGCCGGGCGAGCGCCGCCGCCTCGTCCGGCGCGAAGAACCGCTCGGCGATCGTCAGGATCGCGCGGCGACGCCCGGCCACCGACTCCAGGTCGACGCCCAGCGGCTGTCCACGCGCGAACGCGATCAGCACGTGGTGGCCGCTGTGGCTGACATTGAACTCGATGCCCCCCGCCTCCGGCGCGTAGGGCTTGCCGTGCGGCCCGCGCGCGATCGCCAGCGGCCGGCCGCCGCCGCTGTAGGCGCTCAACAGCCGTCCCAGGTGCAGGTGCGCCAGCGCCGATACGCCGCGCGGTCCGAGCCCGGCATCGGCGCGCAGCTGCCACAGGTGGATCTCGTCGTCGGCGAGCGGGGGCGGCGCGCTGCGGGCGCCGCCGGCGGAAAGCGGCAGGTCGGACATGCGCCGATGCTTGGCGGCCGGCGCCGGGGTGTCAAGGGGACGCCGCGCCCGGGACGCCGCGCACGCGGCCGCCTGACCTAGAATGGCCGTTCTGATGCCCCGGGCGTGCGCGCGATGATCGCAGGCTGGATCCTGCTGCTGGTTTCGGTCCTCTACGTGGGCGGCCTGTTCGCGCTGGCCTACTACGGCGACCGGCGGCCGCTCTATCCGCACCGCAGCTGGCTGCGCCCGATCGTCTACAGCCTCGCGCTGGCCGTCTACTGCTCGTCCTGGACGTTCTACGGCGCCGTGGGCACCGCCGCGCGCGACGGCTTGTCGTACCTGCCGATCTACCTGGGGCCGATCCTGCTGTTCGTGTTCGGCTTCGGGCTGTTCCGCCGCCTCGTCGTCGTCGCCAAGGAACGCAACATCACCTCGATCGCCGACTTCATCGGCTCGCGGTTCGGCAAGTCGCACGTGCTCGGCGCACTGGTCACGGTGATCGCGGTGACAGCCGTGGTGCCCTACCTGGCGCTGCAGCTCAAGGCGGTGACGATGAGCTTCGACGTCATGGTCGGCAGCGGCCCGCTCGAGCACACCCCGGTGCTGACCGACACGGCGCTCTACATCGCGCTGCTGCTGGCGGTATTCGCGATCCTGTTCGGCACGCGCGGCATCAACGCGACCGAGCACCATCACGGCATGATGCTGGCGATCGCCGTGGAGTCGCTGGTCAAGCTGCTGGCCTTCGTCGCCGTCGGCATCTACGCGTTGACGGCCACCGACGGCCTGGAGGTGCTGGCCCGGCCGGTCGCGACCGTGGTGGACCAGGGCCTGCCGACCGGCTTCGTCGCGCAGACGGTGCTCGCGTTCGCGGCGATCTTCTGCCTGCCGCGGCAGTTCCAGGTCGGCGTGGTCGAATGCGAGAACACCGCGGACCTGGCGCGCGCGCGCTGGATGTTCCCGTTGTACCTGGCGATCATCACCGTGCTGGTGCTGCCGATCGTCCACGCCGGCGCCGAGGCCGCGCGCGGCCAGGCGGTCTCCGCGGACGCCTACGTGCTCTGGCTGCCGCTGGCGCACGGCGAGCGGCTACTGGCGGTCTTCGCCTACCTCGGCGGCTTCTCGGCGGCCACCGGCATGGTCATCGTCGCCTCCGTCGCGCTGGCGACGATGGTCAGCAACGACCTGGTGATGCCGGCGCTGCTGCGGATCCGCGCACTGCGCCTGGAGCAGCGTGCGGACCTGTCCAGCATCGTGCTGGCGGTGCGCCGCGTCACGATCATCGCGCTCGGCCTGATGGCGTTCGCCTACTACCGTTCGGCCAGCCACACGCAGAACCTCGCCTCGATCGGCCTGCTCTCGTTCGCGGCAGTTGCGCAGTTCGCACCCGCGCTGATCGGCGGCCTCTACTGGCGCAGCGCCAGCCGCATCGGCGTGATCGCCGGCCTGGTGGCCGGCTTCACGGTCTGGGCGTACACGCTGCTGCTGCCGACGCTGGCCGGCGCCGGCTGGCTGCCGACCGGCTGGGTCGTGGACGGGCCGTTCGCGATCGGCTGGCTGCGTCCGCATGCGCTGTTCCAGCTGAGCGGCTGGGACCCGCTCACGCACGGCGCGTTCTGGTCGCTGCTGTTCAACATCGGCTGCCTGGTGTTCGTCTCGCTGCGCTTCCATCCCAGCGTCGACGAACGGCTGCGTGCCGCCGCGTTCCTGGAGCCGGCGGTGGTGCGCCCGCCGCCGGTGGCCGATTGGCGCGGACGTGTGACGGTCGCCGACCTGCGCACGATCGCCGAGCGCATCGTCGGCGAGGACAACACCACGCGCGCATTCGCCGAGTACGCGCACAGCGGCGGCAAGCCGCTGGCGCCCGACGCCTATGCCGACCGCGCCCTGCTGCAGTACACCGAGCGCCTGCTCGCCGGTGCGGTCGGCGCCGCCTCGGCACGCCGCATGCTGACCACGGCCCTGCGCGGCACCGGCCTGGACCTGTCCGAAGCGGTCGCGATGCTCGACGAGGCCTCGCAGGAGCTGCGCTTCAACCGCGAGCTGCTCGCGGTCACGTTCGAGAACATGATGCAGGGCATCAGCGTGGTCGACGCGGACCTGCGCATCGTCGCCTGGAACCGGCGCTACCTGGACTTCTTCGACTACCCGGAAGGTTTCGTCTACGTCGGCCGGCCGGTCGCCGACCTGATCCGCCACAACGCGACCAGCGGCCTGCTGGGCGCCGGCGACAGCGAGGAGCAGGTCTGGCGCCGCCTGGGCCACCTGCGCAGCGCGCGGCCGCACGTGTTCCTGCGCACGCGCGCCGACGGCCGCGTGATCGAGACGCGCGGCGACCCGCTGCCGGGTGGCGGCTACCTCACCACCTTCACCGACGTCACTGCGTACAAGCGCGCCGAGCAGGCGCTGATCGAGGTCAACGAGACGCTCGAGCAGCGCGTGGAGCAGCGCACGCACCAGCTGTCCGAGGCGCTCGCCGCGCAGGAGCAGGCCAAGCGGCAGGCCGAGGCCGCCAACCAGTCCAAGACGCGCTTCCTCGCCGCCGCCAGCCACGACCTGCTGCAGCCGCTCAATGCGGCGCGGCTGTTCACCTCGGCCCTGCGCCACCAGCCGCAGCTCGACACCGAGTCCGAGCGCCTGGCCGAGCGCATCGACACCGCCTTCAAGACAGCCGAGGACCTGCTCGACGCCTTGCTCGAGGCCTCGCGCCTGGACGCCGGCAAGTACCGCGCCGAAATCGGCGTGGTGTCGATCGACGAGGTGATCGAGCCGCTCAAGCACCAGTTCGGCGTGCAGGCCGGCGCGCGCGGCATCCGCCTGCAGTTCTTCGATTCCCGCGCCTGGGTCCGCACCGACCCGCAGCTGCTGCGCCGCATCCTGCAGAACTTCCTTTCGAACGCGCTGCGCTACACGCGGCAGGGCAGCGTGCTGCTCGGCGTGCGGCGGCACGGCGACCTGCTGCGCATCGAGGTGCGCGACTCCGGCCCCGGCATCACGGCGGACCAGCAGCGCGTCATCTTCAACGAGTTCCACCGCGGCAACCAGGCTTCGCCGTGGGGCGAGAAGGGCCTCGGGCTGGGGCTGGCGATCTGCGATCGCATGGCGCGCCTGCTCGGCCACCGGCTCGGCGTGCGCTCCCGGGTCGGCCACGGCAGCGTCTTCTCGGTGGACCTGCCGCGCGCGCCGGCACCGGCCGCGCCGCCGCCGCGCGAGGAGAACCGGCCGCAGGCCATCGGCATCGCCAGCGGGCTGCACGTGCTGTGCCTGGACAACGACGCGACGATCCTGGACGGCATGGCCACATTGCTGACGCAATGGGGTATCAGCTGCGACCTGGCGGCCACCACCGCCGAGGCGATGCGGGCCACCGCGGCGCGCCGGCCCGACCTGATCCTGGCCGACTACCACCTCGACGCCGACGAGAACGGTCTGGACGCCCTGACGCGCCTGCGCGCGCTCTGCGACCCGCCGCCGCCCGGGGCGCTGATCACCGCCGACAACAGCGCCGAACTATCGGCGCAGGCGCGCCAGCTCGGCTACGTGCTGCTGCGCAAGCCGGTCAAGCCGGCCGCCTTGCGGGCGGTGATCGCGCACCTGGGACGGCGCCTGCCGCACCCCGCCGCCACCGCCTGAACCCGTCCGGGGCGCTACAGCGCCAGCACCAGGTCCTCGGCTTCCACGTGATCGAGCCGGATGCGGTTGGCGAACAGCGAGAACGCCAGCATCGCCGCCAGGCCGTTGGCGTGCTGCAGCCACGGCGGCAGCCGTGCCGGTGCCGCGACGAAGCCGGACGTGAAGTACGGCTCCAGCGCCAGCACGTCGTGCAGGCTGAGCTTGCCGGCGAAGAGGTTGCGGCCCAGGTCCAGCCGGCGGTTGCGCAGCGCCCAGCGGAAGAACGTGTGCACCGAGAGCAGACCGTGCAGGTAGACCGTGTCCTTCGTGAACGCCGCGCCGCCGGTGGTGGGGGCGCCGCGGAACACGCGCTGCGCCGAGGAGAAGCTCTCCGGTTCGGTCTGGCCGGCGTCCAGGAAGAACCGGAACACCTCGATGAAATCCGCGCCGCGCAGCGCCATGTCGATCGCGATGATGCGCAGGCTGATCCGCTTCATCCGCACGATGTCCATTGCCCCGGTCATCAGCTCGGCGAACACCGCCAGCCCTTCCTGTGTCGCGGTGATCCGCGGCGAGTTGAGGCCCAGCGACTTGAGGTGCGGCTGGTTGCGCCCGTTGAGCGCCGTCAACGAATGCACGAAAGCCTCGTGCTGCAGCAGCTGGTTGCGGTCCGACTCGCTGAAGCAGGTGGCCGAGTGGAGCCGGATGCGCGTCGCGCCGGCCGCCGCCTTGGCGATCAGGTCCGGATCGACCTCCACGCGGATCGTCGCCGGGCCGAAGAAGGCGTCCAGCTCGCGTTGCAGGTCCGCCTGCAGCGTCTCGGCGGCGATGCCGTCTTCCGCGTCACCCGCGACCAGGTTCGGGTCCAGTTCGTCGGCCAGCGTGACGAAGTGCCGGGCGGCGTCGAGGTTGGTCACCTCGCCCCCCGGGATCCGGTAGCCCGGGCGGCCGTAGAGGCGCACCGAAGGTTCCACGATCGCGGCGCTGCCGGCCGCGTCGAGCAGGTCGGTCGCGACCCGCCAGGAATCGGCACTGCGCCGGATGTAGTCGCCCACCGGGTGCTGCGGATCGGCCTCCGCGGCGATCGCCGTCAGGGCCTCGCGCGCCGCGCCGTGGTCCGGCCGCGGGTAGTCGACCTGCGGCAGGCGCGCATTGCCGCGCTGCCAGCCGTCGAGGAACGCACGCTGGACGGTCGCCGGCCAGCTCAGCATCGCCAGCACGCGTATGCCCTTGACCGCCGCCACCAGGCGTCGATCAAGGTCGGCATGACGGGCCAGGCTGTCGGTAGAGGCGTCCATCTATCCGGCGCTCCGCGACGACGGTGGTAGCGCGTATGGCCGGTCCCGTGCCGGCCGGTGCGGTGTGCTGCACGGCGTGAGGTTCGCAGGATGCATCGCTTTCCTTCGGTGAACACCCGTCACGACGAAGCATATCGTCGTTCATCGCCGGATCGCGCCGATCCTATCGCACTGCGCCGCCGCGCAGAGCCCGAGGGCGGGCCGGCGACGCACGCGGGAATGGTGCAGCGCGTCGTGCCCGTACGCTGTGCGTTGCGTGGAGCGTAGGCCGGAAGTCCCTTTTCCCCGGCAGGCGACTGCGCTATTGATGCTCGAGGACCGGCACGGCCTCCCGCACCGGTCCGTCGCAACGCTCGCATTCGCTCGAGAGGACTTTCCACGATGAAATCGATTCGCCGTACATTCCCGCGTGTGGCTCCCCTGGCCGCCGCGATCGCCGTCGCCGCCTTTGCCGGATCCGTACCGGCGCAGGCCGACGCGCCCACTGCCGCCGACCGCTACCGGCTGCGGATGGACCTGCGTCAGGACCGCACGCAGGGCCGGACGCCCGCGCCCGCGCCGCGCACCGTACCGCACCGGCCGGCGGCCACCTGGGCGGTGACCAGCTGCGCCGACGATGGCTCCGCCGGCACCCTGCGCGCCGCGCTCGAAGCGGCCGGGGAAACCGACACGATCGACCTGACCACGTTGACCTGCAGCACCATCACGCTGACCGGCGGGCCGCTGGACATCGGCGTGCTCGGCGATCATCAGATCAACGACCTGACGGTCCTCGGCCCCGGCCGCGACGCGCTGACGATCGACGGCAACGGCGACCGCGTCTTCCTGCACGGCGATTTCCAGGTCGGCCTGGGTACGCTGGCGATCAGCGACCTGACCATCCGCAACGGCAACTACACGCACGGGCTCGCCAGCTGCATCGACTCGTCCGGCAACATCACGCTGACCAACGTCACGATCACCGACTGCCACGCCAGCGGCGGCTCGCCGATGACCTTCGGCGGCGCGCTCAGCGTCTCCGGCACGCTGACGATGCAGTCCAGCACGATCAGCGACTCCAGCAGCACCGCCGGCGGCAACGCGGTCGCTTCCGGCGGCGGCGCCTACGTGGCCGGCGACGCGGTGCTGGTCGACAGCACGATCAGCGGCAATAGCATCACCGCCGTCAGCGGCGGCGACGGCTTCTACATCACCGGCGGCGGCGGCCTCTACGTACGCGGCAGCCTGACCCTCACGCGCAGCACGATCAGCGGCAACACCGTGACCGCCAGCGGCACCAATCAGGCCGGCATCGCCGGCGGCGTGTTCCTGCGCGATACCAGCGTGTTCGACAGCAGCACGGTGTCCGGCAACGAGGCCGACGGCGACGGTGGCGGCGTGTTCAAGGCCAAGTTCAGCAACTACGGCGACCCGCCGGGCGGCACGCGCCTGACGATCGCCAACAGCACGGTCTCCGGCAATCGCGGCGCCCGTGGTGCCGGCGTGCTCAGCGAGCGCGAGCTGATCGTGGCCAACAGCACGCTGACCGCCAATGCGGCGAGTGTCGGCGGCGGCGGCCTGGTGTTCCGTGCCGACGACATCGCCGCGGTCACCTTCACCTTCGACAGCTCGATCGTTTTCGGCAACGCCGCACCCACCGGCGGCCTTTCCGCTGATCTTGCCGCCACCGAAGGCGGGCTCACCGTCGTCGGCGCGCACAACCTGATCGGTGACGCCGGCACGCTCACGCTGCCGGGCGACACCGTGGGCAGTGATCCGCTGCTGCAGCCGCTCGCCGCCAACGGCGGTCCCACGCAGACCCACGCCCTGGGCGAGGGCAGCCCGGCGATCGACGCCGGTGCCAATCCCAATGCCTATCCCTACGACCAGCGCGGCGAGGGCCATCCACGCGTCGTCGGTGCCGCCGCCGACATCGGCGCGTTCGAGGTTCCGGCCGGCGACCTGATCTTCCGCGACGGTTTCGAGGCCCCGGTCACCAGCGTCACCTACCTCTACGACGACGGCGACGGCGACACCAACCAGGGTCCGCCGTCCACGTTCGATCCGGACATGCTCTGGGGCAACTACTACCTGACCGAAGCCGGTGCCGAGGTCATCACCGAGATCTCCATCGCGTTCGGGCCCACGTTCCCGTCGCTGGCCAACGGGCCGGTCACGTTCTGGCTGCTGGACGATCCCGACGCCGACCTCGACCCGCGCAACGCCACCGCGCTGACTTCGGTGCAGGCCACGCCTGACGTGTTCAACGACAACTTCTTCACGGTCAAGATCCCGCCGACGCGCGTCAGCGGCGCATTCTTCGTCGGCGCCAGCGCCAAGCTGGACGGCGGCCAGGACAAGCCCGCCCGCGTCGACCGGGATGCCTCCGGCGACAAGTCCTGGTTCTTCTACGCGCCGGAGATCGCCGACGTGATCGACGATCTCGCCTCCGCGCCGTTCGGCACGCGCAACGACAACACGCAGTTCGTCGTGCTGCCGGGCGCGTTCATGGTCCGCGCCAAGGGCATTCCGGCCGAGTAGGACGGCATCGCAGGCCGGGTCGAGGCGACCCGGCCTGCACTTGGAGTGAAGGCGACCGACGTGCTGGAAAAGCCCGACCTTCAGGGTCAGGGATATCGCAATGACGCCAGTGAAAAGGGAGGGCCGCGGCCGCGGAGCATCCGGCCGTCGAGTTGCTCGTTTGACGCCACACGCAAGAGGATTCGGAACGAAGGGAAGCTCGGGGATGTCTCGCCTTTCATTTGCGTGCGCGTGCCATCGGCATGCATGGACTATCCGTCGCGGGCCGACGAAAAACGGGCTGCCGCTCGATGTCGTATCGAGGCTGTCAGTTCAAGCGACTTGACGTCGTCATGATCGGTAGCTAGCTTGCCGTGCGCTTTGCTGAAACAACGACAGGGGCTTGTAGGAAGCGATGCCATCGATCGCACGGAATGCGCCCATTGGCGAACACCTCATCGTTCGTTCGCAGCTGACGGGGCAGCCGCTCACCTATTTCGTCCCATACCCGATCACGCAGCTGGCCGCGCAGCTCAAGCCTTCCTCGGCAGGAACCTCGGTTCCTTCGCCCATGGCGCTATGGCTGCTGATTCCCTTCCTGTGCAGACGTAACTGCCGTGTGCCGGGTTTCATCGAACCGGCAATGATACGGGCTCATGCCGCCTTGATGGCGGGTCAGCTGGTTCTGCAGTCGATCGAGGACTTGGCAGGACTGGCTGCGGGTCTTGACCCAAAAGTTAGGGGATTACGCCAGCAGATTTGCTACGCCGGCGGAAAAACGCCAAGTGCAGCGCAGCGTATCTATGCGCCTGCATCGGATCTGCCCACTCTCATGGATGCCTTGCTGGAGTTCTTGCAACGGAACGATCTGACGCAGTGGGATGCACTGGAGGTGGCGGTTCTCACAGAGGAATATGCCGTACGCACCCATCCCTTTGTCGATGGCAACGGCCGTTGGTCGCGTGTGCTAGCCGTCTATGCGGGTGCCCGCAGTGGCGATCGCTGGTCAGGTGCGGCGGCAGCTATTTTCTCCAAAGCAGCATGGGAACTAGCGCGACCCTTGCTCGAGTCGGCGAGCAATCGCGGACTGGCGCCCTACTTTGAAACCGTTCGCTTGTTCAGCGACACCCTTTACGCCGCTGCGGTCAAACGGGGACTGGTAGCGGACATCGAACGGCTGGGTTTCATCCTCGATACGGCCATCACCACGCCTGCGTCCAGGCACCGGCTACTGGCAGAGTTTCTGGCGCGCGGCACCTTGCACGCGGATGTCGTGCAGCGAGGACTTGCATGCTCGCAAAAGAAGGCCGCGGGCGTGATCGACGGCATTGCCACGTCCGGTATCACCTGGGTCCACAGGTCGGGCCCAACTCTCTCATGCGCAGCGCTGCATGCCGCAATGAACGAACGAATCGAACAAGCGATCAACATCACCCAATGAACATCGAAGGAAAGGCCATGTCGGCAAATGAAGTCTTCCACCAGGATTTGGGATGCGAGCTTAGCGTGCGCGGCCGCGGCAACCTGCGAATGGCCATACAAGCCTGCTTGTGCTTGAGCGTGCTGTGGCAAAGCTATGCACAAGGCCAAATCCAGACTGAACGGCCGGATTCGCTTCCGGAAATCGTCGTCAGGCCTGATCGCGACTACCCCATCATGGAAGAGCCGGACAACTACGACTACGGCCGCTTCGGGCCCGGGATGGACCCAGATCCATGGGATCCGGCCGACTACGGTGGTGGTTCTGGCGGGGTAGGTGACGCATTCATCGGTGCACAGGGTAACGACTCGCTCAATGCGTCCGCGCAGGCCGATTGCGCCCGAGGCAATCCGATCCTGGTTTCAACGGGCAACAAGATCGAGCGTGATGTGGATTTCACCAGCAGTGGTGAGATGGGCCTCTACCTTGAGCGAATGTACAACCACTATTCGGGTCGAGTCGGCTTGTTCGGCGCGCGCTGGCTGACCAATTTCGACTATGGTCTGACGGTGAATCCCGGTACTGGTCTTGGCATGGTCGGCGTCTGGGCCTACAGGCCGGATGGCCGTGCCATTCGTTTCCTATCGGTGTCAGGGAACCCCAACCGGTACAACGAAGACAAGCCTGATCCGGTCGCCTATCTCGAAAAGCAGGCCGATGGAACCTGGCTGCACTACACGGAAGACCATCTGGTCGAGCGCTACAACAGCGCAGGGCGCATCCTGGAACGAAAAAATCAGCGTGGCGTGGGCTGGACATTCACCTATACCCATATTGCGCCGAGCTACTTTCTGGACCGCGTGACGCATACCTCCGGACGCTATGTGCAGTTCGCCTGGACAGGTGGGCGCCTGACTCAGGTAACGGACACGAACGGCCAACCCTATCAGTACGGTTATCACTCTCAGTACCCGAGTCTCGCATGGGCGGAGCGGCCGGGGAGTCCACCTACCAAGTATGGCTACGACTACAACGCCGTCGGAGGACTGAGTGCCAAGCGTATCAATGACGTCCTTTTCTCGAAGTTCGAATATGACAGCAAAGGAAGGGCAATTTCCTCAGAGCACGGGAATGTCGACAAGTATCAGTTTTCCTACAGTGCGCCGGGTTTTGGAACAAACAGCTTGGTAGACAAGCCGCCACTACCTCCCGCTCCGGATGGCCAGCCTTACTGCTTGAGCAATGGTCAGTGCACAGTTGACGTGCCGACATCCGCGACGGCGGCGCAGCGGCTGGCATTGATTCCGGCAGGACTGGACTACGAACAACCGACAGCGACAACGGCAGGTCGGCTCACGGTCGTTGAAACCAATCCATTGAACAAAAAGACCACTTACAAGTTCATGGACGGCAAGTTGGAGTCGGTACAGGGCCATGCGTCGAGTTGGTGCAACGCGTCGCTTAGCTCCAGGACATACGACGCCAACGGATTTCTAGACATCGAAACCGATCAACGGGGAAACACGACCGATTTCGACTACAACGCCAAAGGGCAGTTGATAAGAAGGGCCGAAGCGGCCAATACGGCCGCGCCGCGCATTACCGACTACGCCTGGGATCCGGTCTACAACCGCATCACGCTCGAGCGCTTGGTCGGGGAGCGGGAGACAACCTATTTCTACGATCCGACCTCGCATCGGCTCAAGACCATTACGATCAAGAACTTGAGCAATCACGGTCCGAGTGGCCAAATGCGAACCATCACGTTCAATTACACGACACACAGTAACGGCATGGTTTCAACCGCGGTAGTTGATGGACCGCGGTCCGGTGCCGTGGATACGGTGACTACCACATACTCCGCCGTTGGTAACCTGCTAAGCCGAACCAACGCGCTAGGGCATACGACCCAGTACCAGAATCACGACGGTGCCGGGCGTCCCCAGCTGATAAAGGGTCCCAACCAGGAGCCACTGACGCTCGAGTACGACGATCGCGGGCGTGTGAAGTCGGAAGAGACCACGGTCAACGGCGTGCAGCAAAGAACCAGCTATACCTACAACGTCCGTGGCAAGGTCATCGGCATCAATCGTCCGAATGGCGTCTACACCAGCTATTACTACAACAGCAATGCCATGCGGCTGGAAGCCGTCCATGAGTTCGAAAATAGTGGAACGACAGCGGTCATCGGGTACAGCCACAACATGGCAGGCGGTGTTACTGCGGAAACGGTGAGTCGTACGCTGCCAGGAACCTCGCCTCCACCGCCCAGCTGTGAGGGCCCGGAGTTGTGCGTGCCCGCAGCTCAGCAGGAGTATCTCGGTCCAGACGGCACCCCGTTGCGGCTGTCGGGCGATCCGGCGGCCATTGCGTCCTATCTAAACAGTCTCGGAGTTGCTGGTGGCCAGATGCCGGCACAGCTGGAATTGCACCGCGCTTCCTATACGGACTTCGACGAACTGAATCGTCCGCGTGCGCGGCGCGGCAACAATGGTCAGCAGGAGTGCTACGCCTACGACCCCAACGGCAATCTCGCGCAGATCAAGCAAGTCGCCGGAACTGCGCAGTGCAACACCGGCACAGCCCTCAGGACTACGAGCTTTGCCTACGATGCGTTCAACCGCCTCGGAACGGTCACCGACGCTCACGGCCAGACCGTGGTCTACAAGTACAACAGTGCCGATCGCATCGTCGAGGTGAAAGACCAGCGACAAAATCTGACCAGCTATCGCTATGACGGGTTCGGTGGTCTTCGCGGCCAGACGAGTCCGGACACCGGAGTGACGTCATTCAACTATGACGCCTATGGCCGCCTGCTGACGATGACTCGCAACGACGGCGTGACCACGACGTATGGGCATGACGATCTGGAGCGAGTCACCTCGATCAGCGCGCAGGGCGAGACGCAGTTGTTCGAGTATGACTACTGTCTCAACGGCAAAGGCCGCTTGTGCAAGGTTACGGATACATCGGGCGCTCGGGAGGTGGAGTACGCGTCGTATGGCTGGACAACCAAGCTGAAGACGATGCACTACACGGAAGCGGCATGGTCGGAAATGCTCTACGCCTACGATGGGACCGGCAATCTGACGCGGATCTCTGGCAATGTCGGCTATCCCAGGATTGACTATGCCTACTCTCGCGGCCGGGTAACCGGTATCACGTTCTTCGACAATGCGTCCTCGCCCGTCACGATTGCGTCTGGCGTTGCCTACCACCCGTTCGGTCCGGTGGCCCAGTTCACTCACAGCAATGGCCTTGTGCGAACGACGAGCTATGACCTGGATGGTCGCCGCAAGACGAGCCGAGTGGCCTACAATTCCACCGACCATCAGAACCTGACCTACGGTTGGAACAATCGCAACCTCTTGCAGACGATCGCCAGCACCGTAACCGGCACTCCCAGCCAGACCTATCAATACGACGATCTCGATCGGCTCTGGTCGGCGAGCGCGGGCGATACGCAGGACATCGGTTACGATTCTGTCGGCAACCGTACGTTCCATACGCGAAACAGCTTCACGACGACCTATGGAACATCAACCTCCAGCAATCGCCTCGAATCACTGACGGGATCGACGTCGCGCACATACAGCTACACCGGCAATGGCAACGTTCAGAGCTATACGGGCACGGGGGCCTCATCGTTCACCTACGACGCGTTCAACCGCTTGAAAACGGCCACGCGAAACGGTGTGACCACGACGTATTTCGTCAATGGCCTGGGTCAACGTACTGCGAAGAACAGCAGCAACGGTGCTTTGGGTCTCTATGTCTACCAGGCGGATGGCAATCTGTTACTGGAGTACGAGCAGGCGCCGCTCAACGACTGGCGCTGGATCATCCGCTTGTATGGAGAGCCGATCGCGCTTAAGCGCCAAGGCAATTACTATGCGATCCACAACGATCACCTCGGCCGCCCGGAAGCAGTGACGGACGCCAGCCGCGCGACGGTGTGGAGGGCAACGAACTACGCCTTCGACCGTGTCGTGACGCAGGACTCGATAGGCGGGCTTAACCTGGGTTTTCCGGGCCAAATGCACGACGGCGAGACCGGCTTGTGGCACAACGGATTCAGGGACTATGACTCGAATATTGGCCGTTATATTCAGTCAGATCCGATTGGGATCGCTGGAGGTCTCAACACTTACGCTTATGCTGGAAATGACCCTGCTAGCTTGTCCGATAGAAATGGGTTATGTCCGTGCGGAGATCCATTGAACGCAGTGCAGTTTGCAAGACAGGATGGTAGGGATTGGGGGTTTGGAGCAGATAGAAGAGATGTGAATTCTAGGTTCGGGAAAAATACGAATAAATGTAATTTGTTTGTAGATACCGCATACGAAAAGGCTGGATTCAATTTGCCAAATATTGGCGGTGGATTTATATCTCGGCTGTTTGGCACCTATCCACCCGGAGCAAAGTCGTTATCCAGCGCTTCGTACGACGTGCCAGGGTGGCCTGTGGTCAGTGGATCTCCTGTTGTGGGCGATTTGCTCGCTGAAGGTGGGCATGTAGGAGTTTATATGGGAGGTGGAACTACAATATCGGCGGCACCGGGCGGTGTTGTGGAGAATGAGTGGGGGTTTAGACCTGGCCAGCAGGTCATCATAAGGAGGTGTTCGTGCGCGGAGTAAGGTTGTTTTTCGTTTCTGTGACAATTTTCCTTATATATGTACTGTCCCTGTTTCTTGTTTATAGATGGGCGGGTGACAAGTACAAAGAAATTGGAGTTAATAGCGGCATAATAGCTGGGGAACACCTGGTGCTCAGCAGAGCGAGATCCGGATTCGGCAGGCTCCCTTCGTGTCCAAAAGATCGCCACGATGGTGTCATCGTGATCGATTCGAAAGCCGAGAAGGTGGTGCTGTTCAGATCAGGTGAAGACATTCTCGTTTGTGAGAAGCCATAGCGGCTGGCCTTGGATGGCCTCTTCTTTCTGATGCTGTTGCTGTCCTTCGACCCGCAACCGCCGATGGGCCTGCTGGTGCGCACCAGCACGCACACGGAGTTCCATGCCGGAGGGCCTGGTCGTACGCGCGTCGTCGCGATCGACGGTCCGTACAGTGAGGTGATGGGCGGCCACGCCGAGACGGGCCGGCACCAGTCGTTCGAGAAGCTGACCCGATCCCTGGACGGCTGAGCGTCCGCGACGGGCAGGGATGCCTGTACTCTCGGCGTCCTGCGTTCGGGGCGCTCGCCGGCCTCGCGCCAAGGTCCGTTCGAGGGCCTCTTGCTATGCTCCCCGGCGATGAACGATGAGTCCTTCCGTTTCGGCGCATACCGCCTCGACACGGCCAAGCGCGAGCTGGAGCACGAGGGACAGCTGCTGGCGTTGACGCCGCAGGTGTTCGATTGCCTGGCCTACCTGGTCCGGCACCGCGAGCGTGCGGTGGGCCGCGACGAGCTGATCGCGGCGGTGTGGGGACGGGCCGAGGTCACCGATACGCTGCTGGCGCAGACGGTCATGCATGCGCGGCGCGCGGTGGGCGACAGCGGCGGCGAGCAGGGCATGATCCGCACGATCCCGCGCTTCGGCTATCGCTGGATCACGGCGGTACAGACAGGCGCCGCGTCGCCAGCCGAGGCGGAGTCGTCGGAAACACCGGCGCTGGCGCCGCCGCCGGTCGAAACGGCGCCGCCACCTGATCTGGCGGCGCCGATCCCGATGGCGCGGCCGGCGCGCCGCTGGCAGGGCGCACTTCTCGGCCTGGCGATCGTGACGGTGGCGGTGTTGGCGCTGGCGTGGTTCGCCCGGCAGGCGCCGGCACCTGCGGTGCCGGTTTCGCCGGCGATCGCGACGTCGGATGCGCGGCCGGTGCTCGTGCTGCCGGTGGCGGTACCGCGGCTGGCGGAGACGGCCTGGGTGCCGCTGGGCCTGATGGATGCCGTCGCCGACCGCGTTCGCGCCGGCGGCTGGCCGGTGGTGCCCAGTGCGACCGCGGTGGCCCTGGTGCGAGAAGAAGCCTTGCGCGCCGATATCCCGCGGCTGGCGCGCGAGGCGGGCGCCGGGATCGTCGTCGAGCCGGCGGCGGAGCGTAGCGCCGGCCGCTGGCAGGTGCGGTTCACGCTGCACGGTGCGGCGGACCTGCCGGCGTCGGTGGTGGCGGACGCGCCGGAACTGCTCGACGCGGCGCGCCTGGCCAGCGACCGCCTGCTGGCCTTGCTCAAGCGCGAGCCGTTGCCCGACCAGGTGGAGGCCGATCCGGACCGGGTGCTGGCCGAATGGGTGCAGCGGATCGAGTCGGAGTTCCTGGCCGACCGGCTGGACGCGGCGGCGGTGCTGCTCGACACCGCGCCGCCGGCCGTGCGCGACCGTCCGGAGCTGAAGTTCCAGGCGATCCAGCTGGACTACCGGGCTGGCCGGCTGGACCAGGCCGGGCAGGGCTTTCGCGCGCTGTTGCAGGAACTGACGCCGGAGGCGCAGCCGCTGCTGCGCGCGCGCAGCCTGATCGGGCTGGGTTCGATCGCGCGGACGCGTGCGCGCTTCGACGAGGCCGAGCCGCTCTACCGCGAGGCGATCGCCCTGTTGGAGCCGCTGAACCAGCCGGGCCACCTGGGCACGGCCTGGGCCTATCTCGGCGTCAGCCTGGGCAGCCTGCACCGGTTCGACGACAGCACGGCGGCGCTGGGCCGGGCGCGGGCGATCCTGGAAGGCACCGGCGATGCGTTCGGTGTGGCGGTGGTGGACGCCGGCTTCGCCACGATGGCGGCGGACCGCCGGCGCCTGGCGGAGGCGGCGCCGCGCCTGGCGCGCGCGATCGCGCGCTTCGAGCGGCTGGGTGCGCAGGCGGAAGCCAACGGCCTGGGCATCGCCCTGGCGCAGATGCACCGCGAACTGCTCGACCATGTGGCGGCCCTGGCCGTTTCGCGCGCGGTCTGGCTGCAGGTGCGCGACCAGCCGTCCCAGCGCCTGTATCCGATGGCGGCGGCGGTGCACGCGCTGGCCTTGATCGACGACGGCCAGCTCGACGAGGCCGGCCGCGTGCTCGACGGCATCGAGCAGCAGGAGGGCCGCCATGACGAGGCCTACCAATGGCGCCAGGTGCGCTATGCGCGGGGACGGTTGCTGTTGGAGCTGCGCCGGCCGGCCGAGGCGACACCGATACTGGCGGCGCTGCTCGGCGATGCGGCGGCGATACCCGGCGACGCCGGCGCGGTCTGGCGCAGCTACCTGACGAGCCTGCGGGCGCAAGGGGATGATGCGACCGCGCGCCAGCAGCTGCCGCGGATCACGCAGTGGGCGGCGCAGGTCGACGAGGAGGCGCGCCTGCATGCCGACCTGATCCAGGCCGAGCAGCATTGGGCCGACCACGACCCGGAGCAGGCCTACCGGTTCTACGAGGCGGCGCTGCAGGCGGCCGATCGCATCGGCGTGCCGCTGGAGATCGCGCGGGTGGCCGGCTCGTACGGCAACGCCCTGATCAGCGATGGCTGGCTCGAACGGGCCGCCACGGTGATCGGCCGCGTGGCGGCCTGGTCCGACCGCGACTTCGACTGCGCGCTGCTGGAGGCGCGGCTGCACCAGTCGCTCGGCCAGGCCGGACCGTGGCGTACCGCGCTGGAACGCGCGCGCGGCCTGGCGGGCCAGCGTCCGGTCCCCGAGGCGCTGATCAGCGAGCCGCTGAAGAATGCCCTGTCGAACCGCGGGTAGCGGCCGACCGGCATGAGGCGCTGGAACGCGGCGTGGCGCCGGCAGCGCGGTGGCCCGCCCCCGTGGTACGGCCATCGCCTCGCGTTGCGGGGCCATGAAGCACCCCTGAAGCGCTCTTGAATCCATCCCGAATGCGCCGGCCGGCGGCCTTGGGCCAGACTCGCCGTGTACTTCACTGCCGTGGGACGGTCCGATGCCTGGCTTTGCGCGTTTGTCGCTGCTTCTCTTGTTCCTGCCCGCCGCCACATGGGCGGGCGTTCCGTTGCAGGCACGCAACGACAGCGGCCAGGGACAGTGCTACGACGCGGCCGGTCAGGTCCAGTCCTGCCGGCTGCCCGGCTACCGCGGCGAGGACGGCCACCACGGGCGCGACGCGGTGGCCGCGGCCGGCCAGCTGGTCAAGGTCGGCGGCGGCGATGCCGGCTTCGACTACACCAAGATCGCCAACAACGGCAGCGCGCTGCCGGCCAGCGCCACGCTCGGCACGCCGCCGACCAGCTGGGCCTGCACGCGCGACAACCACACCGGCCTGCTGTGGGAGATCAAGGTCGCCAATGCCGCCAGCCCGCGGCACTTCGAATGGGGTTTCCACTGGTACCAGCCCGACCCGGAGCACGACGGCGGCAACGCCGGCGAGGAGGGGGGTGTCGAGCTCGGTTGCGGCTTCACGCTGACCTGCAACACGCAGGCCTACGTCGACTACGTCAACGCCCAGGCGCTGTGCGGCCGCACCGACTGGCGGCTGCCGAGCCTGGACGAGCTGCACGACCTGGTCGATTTCGGCCGGTCGATGGACGAGGGCGGCGCGCTGGATCCGGTCTACTTCGCCGACGGCGGTCCGTTCCGTGGCTACAACGGCGGCTGGACCGCCGATACGGCCCATGAGCCGAGTCCCGAGTTCGCCTACGGCCTGACGTTCGCCGACGGTCACGTCGAAAGCCATCCCAAGGGCGGGCTGCTGGCGATCCGCGTGGTCAGCGGGGCGCTGGTCGAAAGCCAGGGCGAGCCGCCGGTCTGCGGCGGCATGGAGAACCCGCAGATCCGGCCCGGCACCGCCGGCGCCTACGAGATCGACGGCCCGACCGTGCTCGACCGCCGTACCGGCCTGGTCTGGGACCGCTGCTCGCTCGGCCAGGAATTCGTCGACGGCGGCGAGAAGTCGCGTTGCGAGGGCGAGCCCTGGACCGGCAGCTGGCAGGCGGCGTTCCTGGAGGCGCGCGCGCGCAATGCGGCCGGGCACCTCGGCTTCCGCGACTGGCGCGTGCCCAACCTCAAGGAACTGGAAAGCCTGCGCGAACGTCGCTGCGCGATGCCGATCCTCGACGCGCGCGTGTTTCCGAACCCCGACGTCGAGATGCACTGGAGCTCGACGTCGCTCCAGCATGCGACCGAAAACGCCTATGTGATGAACTTCGAGTTCGGGCACCAGCTCGGCGTGCCCAAGGACCTGGACTTCGGGCGCGTGCGCTTGGTGCGCGGCGGCGGTCCGCTCGCCGACTTCCAGGGGCCGGTGGCCTACGAGGTGGCCGGTACCGTGGCGGGCATGCTGGGCACCGGCTTGCGGCTGCGACTGGACACCGGCGCCGGCGGCAGCGAAACGCTGACGGTGGCGGCCGACGGCCGCTTCGCGTTCGTGCTCGGCGTCGCCACCGGTGACAGCTATACGGTGACGGTCGCCCAGCCGCCGGTGCCGGAGCAGGCCTGCCAGGTCGCCAACGGCGGCGGCACGATCGGTGCGACCGACATCGGCAGCGTGCAGGTCACCTGCGCCATGCCGGCGCCGCCGATGATCCGCGTCGAGCCGCCGAACCTGGATTTCCATGTCCAGCAGACCGGCACGCAGACCCAGAACCTGGCCATCGCCAACGACGGCGGCGGCATCCTGGCCTGGTCGATCGACACCGCGCACGAAGCACTGCCGTCGGCCGGGCGCGGTGCGCCGGCGGACTGCCAGGCCGGATCGGGCCTGATCGTCCACGACGACGGCAGCGCGGAATCGGCCTACGGCGGCAACGCCGCCTGGCCCGGCGGCGTGATGATCGTCGACAAGTTCACGCCGGCCAGCTACCCGGCCTCGATCGGCTCGGCTTGCTTCTCGTTCGGCGGCAGCGGCGGCGTCTCGACGTTCGCGTTCGAGATCGTCGTCTTCGACGACAACGGCCCGGGCGGCACGCCCGGCACCGAGCTGGGCGCGCTGGCGGTCACCGCCAGCGGCATCCCGCCGTACCCGGTGGCGACGCCGGTCTGGCACGCCTACGACCTGTCCGCGCTGTACACGACGGTCGAGACCGGCAGCGTCTACGTGGGCCTGCGCTGGCAGCCGACCAATCCGCAGAACGTCTTCGTGCTGTCCGACGAATCGGCCGATCGCCCGATCGGCCATGCCGGCGGCTACTACTGGAACTACTCGGGCGGCGGCGCGTGGCAGCCGGTGCAGACGCCGTTCGCGCAGTACCGGTCGATGCTGATCCGCGCGGTCGAGGCCGGCCCGCAGTCGCCGCCGACCGGTTGCGACGCGCCGGCAGCGCTGCCGTGGCTGACGATCACGCCGGGTAGCGGCAACGTCAATGCCGGTACCGAGGCTGCCGTGGCGATCGGCATCAACTCGGCCGGCCTGGAGCCGGGCGACTACCACGCGTTGCTGTGCGTGCGCAGCAACGACGGCGGCGGCAATACGCCGGTCCCGGTCTCGGTGCACCTGCACGTCGAGCCGGGCCAGGGCCAGCTTGTGGTCGATCCGTTGGCGCTCGCCTTCGGCCCGGTCGGGCTCGGCACCAGCGGCACCGCCACCACACAGGTCCGCAACACGGGTACCGGCACGGTCGAGGCGATCGAGGTCGGTGCGGTCGAGGCGCCGTTCGCGCGCAATGGCGGCACCTGCCCGGCGGGTCCGTTCAACCTATCGCCGGGGACCAGCTGCACGCTCGGCTTTGCATTCACGCCGACGCTGTTGGGACCGGCGGCGACCACGGTGCCGGTGTCCAGCAACGCCGGCAGCTTCGAGATCGCGCTGGCAGGCACCGGCACGGCCGGCGCGCCGAGCGTGCTGGCGGCGCTCGGCGGCGGCGGCCAGACGGCCGCCATCGGCCGGCCGTTCGCCCTGCCGCTGTCGGTCCAGGTGCGCGACGTCTGGAACAACCCGGTCGCGGGCGCCGCCGTCCACTTCACCGCACCGGCAAGCGGTGCCGGCGCGGTGCTGTCGGCGCCGACGGCGACCACCGACGGCAACGGCTACGCGGCCGTCACCGCCACCGCCAATGCGACGACGGGCAGCTATGCGGTCCAGGCCAGCGTCGCCGGCATCGCCGCGCCGGTCGCCTTCGCGCTGACCAACAGCATCGGCAGCAGCGACGTCGCCGTGCACCTGGTGGCGGGCCGCGAGCACGTGCGCCCGGGCCAGCTGCTCGACTACGTGGTCACCGTCCACAACCAGGGGGCTGACCCGGCGTCCTCGGTCGTCATCGGCAGCGAGCTGGCCGCTCCGCTCGACGCGGCATCGACACGCTGGATCTGCCTGGGCCCGGTGTCCAGCGGCTGCACCGCCTCGGGCCAGGGCGCCCTGGCCGACAGCGCGCTCAGCCTGCCGCCGGGTGCCGGCGTCAGCTACCTGCTGACCAGTCCGGTGCGCCAGGATGTGGCCGAACAGGCCCTCGTCACCGCGGTGCTGGCGCAGGCGGCCAACGACGGCAATCCGGCCAACGACCAGGCCAGCGCCACCACCACGATGGTGCTGTTCCGCGACGGCTACGAGCGCTACGGCGACGGCGCGACCGCCGATGCGGAGCGGCTCACTGCCTGGCCGGCCGCGGAGGCGGTGGTGTTCGACCTCGCCGACGAGCCCGCTGCGGCAACGGCGCGGACCGTGGCCACCGTCTTCGCCGGTGACCGGCCGGTCGCGCGCATCGAGCGGTTCATCGTCGGAGCGGCGGACCTGGTGCGGCTGGTGACGATCCAGGCCGATCGCGAACAGGCCGGCGACTGGCTGCCGGCGGCGGCACCGGTCATGCTGGCGCTCGAACGGGACGAGGCAGCCGGATCGGTCCTGCGTCTCTGGGCCGCGCAACGCTCGGCCAGCGTGCCGCTGGACACGGTTCCCGCCGCCGCGGCGCTGCGCCACGCACCGACGGTCGGCCTGTCGTTCCTGCCGTTCGCGGCCGATCCCTGAGGCATCCGCACCGCGCGCCGGCAGGGCCGGAGCGCGGTGCGCGAGGGGGAACGCGGCGGTGTCAGCGCAGCGAGTGCAGCCCGATCAGGTTGCCCTCGCTGTCGTGCGCCAGCACGATGAAGCCGTACTCGCCGATCGAGAGCTTGTCGCGCGCGATGCGTCCGCCGGCCGCGGCGACACGGCTGGCTTCGACGGCGCAATCCTCGCAACTGAAGTAGACCAGGGTACTGTTGCCACCCGAGGGAACACCGGGCATGCGAACCAGGGCGCCGCCGGCGCCGTAGCGGTCCATGTCCATCGGGAACGCCCACATCTCGATCTCGGGACTGTTGAGCCGCTCGAACGTCACGGCGAAGACGGCCTCGTAGAACGCCTTGGCGCGGGCCATGTCCTGCACATAGATCTCGAACCAACCGACGGGATTGCTGGACATCGGACGTCTCCTTGCGGCCAGGTCAGGGGAAGCGGCCGACCCGGTCGAAGGCCCGGGGCGGTCCACCGCGCTAGGGTACGCCCGGCCGTGCGGAGCGGATATGACGATGCCGGGAGGCCCGGAAGGCGCGGCCGCGCTTTTCCCGCCCCGGCGCGGACGCTACCCTGCCGACATGAACCGGCGCGTCCACCATTTCGGCGAGTGCAGCCTCGACATCGCCGCGCGCGAGCTGCGGCGCGACGGCGTACGGGTGGACCTGCCGCCGACCGTGTTCGACTGCATCGCCTACCTGGTCGAGCACCGCGACCGCGCGGTCGGCCGCGACGAACTGGTCGCCGCGGTCTGGGGCAAGGCCAGCGTCAGCGACACGATGCTCGGCAAGGCGATCCTGGCGGCGCGCCGCGCGGTCGGCGACAGTGCCGAAACCCAGGCGCTGCTGCGCACGGTGCCGCGCTTCGGCTATCACTGGGTGGGTCCGGTCACCGTCGAGGACGCGGTGCCGGCGCCGGCGATCGCGGGCGAGGCGATCGACCTGGCTGCACCGGCCGACGTCCCGACACCGGTGCGGTCGTCGCGCGGCGATTTCCGCCGGTGGCTGCTGGCTGCGCTGGTGCTCGGGCTGGCCGTGGTGGCGGGGCTGGCCTGGCTGCGCATCCGCCCGCCGGAGGCGGCGCCGGAAGCGCCCGCGACGGTGGCGCGCGCCGTCGACGGCCTGCCGGGCGACGCGATCGCGGTGCTGCCGGCCGAAGTGTTCGCGACGGACGATGACGCCTGGCTGCGCCTGGGCCTGATGGACCTGATCGCGACACGGCTGCGCACGGCCGGACTGCCGGTGCTGGCCAGCGACGGCATCGTCCGGCTGGTGCGGCCGGGCGTCGAGGGCGAGGCGGCGATCGCTGCGGTGCGGGCGGCGCTGGACGTGCGTCATCTGGTGCTTCCGGCGGTGCGCCGCACCGGCAAGGGCTGGGTGGTCCACGCCGACCTGATCGAGCCGGACGGCACACGACGGCCGCTGCAGGCGGAAGCCGACAGCGCGATCGCGGCCGGCGATACCGTGGTCGAGCGGCTGCTCGGCCAGTTCGGGCGGTCGGTGCCGACGCCGGCGGCGGCGATGGAGCTGTCGGCGACGGAGCTGGTCCAGCGTATCGACGCGGCGCGGCTGGCGGACGACACGGCCGGCGCACGGGCGCTGATCGAGGGTGCGGCGCCCGCGTTGCGCGACCTGCCGGCCGTGCGCCTGCGTGGCGCGCTGGTCGACCTGCGCACCGGCCGCTTCGCCGAGGGGCGTGCCGCATTGGATGCACTGTTGGCGGACGTGTCCGCCGAGACCGATCCGGTGCTGCATGCGCGCGTGCAGGACGGCCTGTGCATCGCGCTGAACCGGCTCGGCCAGATGGATGCGGGGCTGGCCGCCTGCGACCGTGCGATCGCCTTGCTCGAGACGCGCAACCAGCCGGCGCTGCTCGGGCACACCTACAACGACCGCGGCGTGATCCATGCGCGCATGCAGCGCCATGCGCTGGCCCAGGCCGATTTCGCGCGCGCGCGCATCGCGCTGAGCCTGGCCGGCGATCCGCTGCTGCTGGCGCGCGTGGACAGCAACGAGAGCACGCTGGAGATGGCGCAGGGACGCCAGGCCGAAGCATTGCCGATCCAGCAGCGGGCGGCGCGCCAGTTCGAGCGCTTCGGCCTGATCGACGAGCTCATGATCTCGCTGGCCAACCAGATCGGCGCGCACCTGGCGCTGCTGCAGCCGGCGTCGGCGCTGGCGGCGAGCGACCAGGGCTGGTCGTACCTGGGGCGCGTGCAGGATCGCGACGTGCGCAACCTGTTCCGCCACCAGCGCGCCGGCGCGCTGGAAGAAAACGGCCGGCTCGGCGAGGCGCGCATCCTGCTCGACGAGATGATCCGCGAGGCCGATGCCAGCCGCGACTGGCCGCAGCGGGCGATCGCCCAGGTCAGCCTGGCCGGCCTGGACCTTCGTCTTGGCGAGACCGAGACCGCATTGCTGCTGGCGCGGCAGGCGCTGCCGCACCTGCCGGGTCCGGAGTTCGACCGGTCGCGCGCGACCGGCTGGCGGATCGCCACCCAGGCGCTGCGGGTTCTCGGACGCCTGCCCGAGGCGGCCGAGGAGGTGCGTGCGTTCCGCGCCTGGGCGGCCACCACCGGCGATCCGATGGTCCGGCTCGACGCCATGCTGGCAGAGGCCGGGCAAGCGGCCGCCGAAGGCCGGTCCGGCGAGGCCCGGACCCTGTATGCGCAGGCGATGGACCTCGCGCGCCAGCGCGGTGCCGCCAATACGGCGGGCCGGGTGGTGGAGGCCTATGCCGGATTCCTGCTGGCGCAGGGCGACCTGGCCCAGGCCAGCACGGTCGTCGGGATGGCGGCCCGCTATGCCGACGTCGATTTCGATGCGGCCCTGCTGGAGGTCCGGCTTTACCACGCGCTCGGCCGGGCCGATGCCTGGCGCGATGCGCTGGCGACCGCCCGCCGGCTGGCCGGGGAACGGCCGATCCCGGCAGCGCTGCTGCGCGCGCCCGGCAGCGAGCCGGCGCTCGGCAACGGGTCGTGACGGCCGCCACCGCGCCGAATCACGTCCGAACGGCCGCCGAACAGAACCGGAACAGCCTCGGCATGGTGCCGCCCGGTGCGCCGGGCCATGCTCGGTCGGTCTCCCCCGGCGGTCCGCCGCGCGGGGCTTTCCCGACCGTTTCGGAGTTCTCGATGAGCGCAACGCGTAGTCCGTCCTCTCCCCGGCAGATGCTGCGGCCCCACCCCCTGGCCCTCTGCCTGGCCTCCGCGCTGCTGGCGCCGGCCGCTGCTGCCGTCGCCGCACCGGCCGGCGGCGCGGTCCTCGTCGAGAACTGTGACGACGCGGGTGCCGGCAGCCTGCGTGCGGCGGTCGCCGCGGCGTCGAGCGGTGCCGAGATCGACCTGTCGGGTCTGGCCTGCGGCACGATCACGCTGACCAGCGGCGCCATCCCCGTGACCGCCGCCGATCTGCGCCTGACCGGTCCGGGCCGCAAGGCGCTCGCGATCAGCGGCGGCGACAGCGACCGCATCTTCGACCACAGCGGCACCGGGACGCTGTCGTTGACCGGCCTGACCCTCACGCACGGCAAGAGCGCCGGCGACGGCGGCTGCCTGCTGACCGCCGGCAACCTGACGCTGAGCGACGTCGCGGTCAGCGACTGCACGGCCGCCGAAGCGAGCGTGGAGAACACCCGCGGCGGCGGCGCGGCGGTGGCCGGCAACGCCACGCTGACCGATGCCGAGTTCGTCGGCAACGTCGCCGACGGCAACCTGCTGGTGCGCGGCGGCGGCCTGGCCGTGGACGGCACGCTGCTCGCCACGCGCAGCCGGTTCGTCGACAACCGCGCGCACAGCCATACGGTCAGCGGCGGCAACATGTTCGGCAACATCACCGAAGGCGGCGGCCTGCGCGTCGGCGGCGACGCCCAGCTGATCGACAGTACGATCAGCGGCAACATCGCGTTCTCCGACAGCTACGAGGTGTTCGGCGGCGGCATCGCGGCCGGTGCGCGCGGCGGCAGCGCGCCGCTGGTGACGCTGGACATGGACGGCACGCGCATCGCCGAGAACACCGCCGAGAGCCAGTGCGGCGTCTGTGCGCCGCAGGGCGGCGGCATCTGGGCGCGCGGCGGCGGCAGCCTGAGCCGCATCGATGTGCTCGACAACGTCGTCACCTCGCCGGGCCACTACGGCGGCGGCGGCGGTCTGCGCTTCACCGGCACCGGCACCACGGTCGAGATCCTCGACAGCACGATCAGCGGCAATCGCGCCGCCTCGGCCGGCGGCGGCATGATCGCCCCGGGGCAAGGCACGGTATCGCTCGAGCGCACCCGGGTCATCGGCAACAGCGCCGGCAACGAGGGCGGCACCGACGAAGGCGGTGGCGGCATCCTTTCGTTCGGCGCGACCGTCAACCTGATGGCGAGCAGCATCACCGGCAACACCGCCGGCGCCGACGGCGGTGGCCTGGCCCTGCTCTACATGGAGTACGCGCCGGCCGACTCGATGATCGTCAACAGCACGATCTCCGGCAACGCCGGCCGCGAGGGCGGCGGCGTCATGGTCAGCGGCGGCCGCGTGCGCTTCAGCAACAGCACGGTCGCGTTCAACCAGGCCACGCGGCGCGGCGCCGGCATCAGCGGCGACTCCTATACCAAGCAGGTCGAGCTGACCAGTTCGATCGTTTCGGCCAACACGACCAATGGCCAGGCCAACCAGGTGTGGCTGTTCCCGAAGGCGATCGCCGGCTCGCACAACCTGATCGACAACGCCGGCGGCGCACCGGCGCAGATGCCGGCCGACACGATCACGCTCGACCCGCAGCTGCTGCCGCTGGCCGACAACGGCGGCCCGACCCTCAGCCATGCGCTGGCCGAGACGAGCCCTGCGATCGACGCCGGCACCAATGCGACCGGGCTCGCCACCGATCAGCGCGGTGGTGCGTACCTGCGCGAGTACGGCGCGGGCGTGGACATCGGCGCGCTGGAGCTGCAGCCGGTCGTCAACGACGACGTGCTGTTCCGCGACGATTTCGAACCCTAGGACGCGCGCCCGGCCGCTGGCACGTTGGTGGGAACGAGCGGTCCTTTCCTGGATCGCGCCGGCAGGCGGTTTCTCGACGGCCTGCCGGGCGCGGGCCCGGGGTGTTCGCGATCGAGACGACGCGTCCGGTGATCTCGCACCGGGCGCGTGTCGCGCGGCAAAAGGTGGCACGGGCGGTTCCGGCAGGCTGCTAACCTGTCGGCATGAGTATTCCGGTCTATCGGTTCGGCCGCTTCCGGCTCGATGCGCAGGCGCGCGAGCTGTTCGAGGACGAGCGCCGCATCAGCCTCCCGCTCAGCACGATCGACTGCCTGATCCACCTGATCCGGCACCGTGACCGGCCGGTCGGCCGCGACGAGCTGGCGGCGGCGGTGTGGGGGCGGGTCGACGTCAGCGAGGTTTCGCTCAATCACGCCGTCATGCGCCTGCGCCGGCTGCTCGGCGACACCGGCAACGACCAGCGCATCATCCGCACCGTGCCGCGGCTGGGCTATCGCTGGGTCATGGACGGAACGGTCGAAGGGGTGCCGGAGCCGGGCACCGCGCCGGTCGATGCCGGTCCGCCGGCTGCGGGCGCGAACGGAACGGCCGCACCCGCTTCCCGGTGGCGCCGCCGCGCCGTCTTCGCCGGCCTGGCCGCGGTCCTCGCGCTGATGCTGGCGGCAGGGGGATGGTGGCTGCACCGGAAGGCGGATCCGGTCGCGGCGACTCCGGCGCCGCTGGCGGCCCTGGTGCTGCCGGCGGAGGTCGATGCACCCGAGGATTGGCGCTGGCTGCGGCTGGGCCTGATGGACCTGGTCTCCAGTCACCTGCAACGCGGGAACTTCGCGACGGCACCGGGCGAGACGGTCGTCGCCCTGATCAAGGCGCAGGGCGGCGAGGCGGCGGTCGGCGCGCGGCACGACCTGGCGCGCTGGCTGATCCGCCCGAAGGCGGTGCAGGCCAACGGCGCCTGGACGGTCCGCATCGAGGCGCGCGACGGCACGCGCACGGTCCTCGTCGAGACCCGCGCGGACGATGCGGTGAAGGCGGCGCGCGAGGCGGCTGACGAGCTGCTGATAAAGCTCGGCCACACGCCGCCGGCGGACGTGTCCGGCGATGCGTCCCTGGCCCAGGAGACGCTGCAGCGGCGGGTCAACGCCGCCGTGCTGGCCGGGCAGCTGGATGTCGCGCGGGCCCTGATCGCCGGCGCCGCGCCGGCGTTGCAGGACCGCCCCGAGATCGCGCTCAGCCGCGCGTCGATCGAGTTCTTCTCCGGCGAGTACGAAGCCTGCCGCCGGCAGGTGGAGGCCTTGCTCGAACGCCTGCCGGCGGGTGATGGGCCGGTGCTGCGGGCGCGTGCGCTGAACACGCTGGGCGCCACGTACTTCCGGCTCGGGCGCATCGACGCGGCGGAGGCCGCCTACGCCGAGTCGATCGCGTTGACCGAGGACGCCGACGAGCCGGGGGTGCTCGCCCGCGCCTACATCGGCATCGGCGGCGTCGCCAGCCAGCGGATGCAGCTGGAAGCGGCGGCGATCAGCTACGGGCGAGCGCGCACGCTGCACGAACTGCGCAATGACGCGTTCGGCGTGGCGGCGGTGGACCTGAACCTCGGCATGAACGCGATGCAGCGCGGCCAGCCGGCGGCAGCCCTGCCGCTGCTGCGCAGCGCCGGCCAGCGTTTCGAGCAGCTCGCCGCCGAGGATGCGCTGGCGGCGACCCTGGCGGCCCAGGTCGACGTCGAGCTGCAGTTGCTCGATCCGGCCGCGGCCCTGGCGATCAGCGAGCGCTTCGGGCCGATCCAGGCGCACGGCGGCAACCAGCGCCAGCGCTGGGAGCTGACGCTGTCGCGGGCGCGCGCGCTGGCGGCCGGCGGCCGGCTCGACGAGTCCGAGACGCTGGTGGCCCGGATCTTCGACGGCTCCGACGCGGTGGAGGATGCGGCGCTGCGGCTGCAGGCCACCGGCCTTTCCGCGCGCATCGCGCTGGCGCGCGGCCGGCCGGCCCGGGCGGCGGAACTGGCGGCCGACGCGCTGACGCCGGAGCTGCAGACGCGCAGCCGCCTGGACTACGCGCTGGTGTGGCTGACGCGCATCCGCGGGCTGCAGGGGGGCGGCGACGTCGATGCGGCGCGAGCCGAGGTGGCCCGCCTGCGCGCCTGGAGCGAGGCCGATCCGAACCAGTCCGACCGGGTCTACGCGGCACTGGCCGAGGCCGGCCAGGCCGTCGCCGAGAACCGGCCGGACGCGGCGCTGCCGCAGTTCGCCGACGCGATGGATCGCGCGGCGCGGCGCGGCATCCCCGAGGAGCTGGTCGCGGTCGGGCAACCGTATGTCGACCAGCTGCTGGCGGCGGGCCGTGTCGAGGAGGCGGTCTCGGTCAACGGCCGTATCGCGCCCTGGGCCGATCGCGACCTGCGGGCCGCCTGGAGCGAGGCCCAGGTCTACCAGGCGCTCGGCAAGACCACGGTCGCGGCCGCGGCGCACGAGCGCGCCCTGCGCCTGGCTGGCGAACGGCCCTTGCCTGACGGGCTGGCTGCCCTGCCGTGAGCGTCGCGGGTCCCGGAACCGCGGATCTATCGCGTCGATACATCCGCGATACAGGCTTTTTACATGCAGACGTGTCCGATTGACGGGATCGTCGGGGCATCACGGCGGACCGCTCTTGCGGGCTCCGCGTTTCTCCCTCCCGCGCTCGAAGGCCCTATCCCATGACTGCGACCTCTCCCCGGCCCATCACCCCGGTCACGATCCGTTCGCTGCGCCGTGCCCTCGCGCTGGCGCTGGTCTGCGCCGCCGCCGGTGCCGGTGCCGCGCCGCAGTACCACCTGACCGTGCTCACCGCGCCGGACGCGGCCAACGTCACCGTCACCGACATCAACGATGCCGGCCAGGTGGTCGGTCACTACCAGAACGCCGATTTCGTGCGGGTGCCGGTGCTGTGGGACGGCGCCGGTGCCCATCCGCTCGCGGTGACGCCCGGCGTCGACGTCGACGGCATCGCCAAGGCGATCAACAATGCCGGCCAGATCGTCGGTACCGCCACCGATTTCTCCAGTGGCATCTCGGCGCTCCTGTGGGATGCCGCCGCGCCGGGTCCGTACACGGTGATCAGCCAGGCCGTCGGGGAGTCGGCCGAGCCCAATGACATCAACGACCAGGGCGTCGTCGCCGGCGGCAAGGGCGGCTTCGGCACCGGCGCGCCGAGCCGCGCGTTCGTCTGGACCGCGAAGGACGGCCTGGTCGACTACGGCCTGCCGGACGAGACGATGCCCGACCAGCAGGCGCGCTGGAATGCCCTCAACAATGCCGGCCGCTTGGTCGGCCACTGGAACCTGCACAGCTCCACGATCCATGCGGTGGCCGGCCAGGTGGGCGTGCCGGAGGTGCTCCCGATGAGCCCGATGACCGAGGACTTCGCCAGCATCGCGGTCGCGGTCAACGACGCCGGCATCGCGGTGGGCCTGGGCCTGTCGGTCACCGAGCCGGTGCTGGTGCCGGTGGTCTTCGCGCAGGACGGCACCTTCACCGAGCTCCCGGGCGCGACGCTGGACCAGACCAACGGTGGCGCCATCGCGATCAACGCGGCCGGCGTGATCGTCGGTACCGCCGGCATCGGCACCGCCAGCGGCATCGTCCCCGGCCTGCGCGCCTGGGTGCACATCGACGGGACGACCTACGACCTGTACCAGCACGTCGACGATACCGCCGGCTTCACGCGCTTCTCCAATGCCGTGGCCATCAACGCGCACGGCGTGATCGTCGGTACCGGCCGGCTGGCCGACGACAGCATCGGCAGCTTCATGCTGACGCCGATCGTCACCGACCCGATCTTCGCCGATGGCTTCGATCCGACCCCGTAACGGCGCCGTACCGCTCGCCGGCCGCCGCTGCGGTGCCGCCCGCGCGGCGGGATCGCCGGCGGTGGCGCTTCAGCGGTGTCCGTACTTCTCGTTGAGCCGCCGGCCGAGCGCCTTGGTCAGCACGCGCGCCTCGCTCTTGCGCCGCAGCTGCGCTTCGAGGCTGTCGGCGGCGGCGGCCAGTTCGTCGCGCAGCTTGAGGTAGTTCTGCCAGCGCGCCGGGTCGAGCCGGCCCTCGGCCAGGGCCGCGCGGACCGCGCAACCGGGCTCGCTGGCGTGGGCGCAGTCGCCGAACCGGCAGCGCTGGGCCAGTTCCTCGATGTCGGCGAACTGGCTGCCGTCCAGGCTCTCCTCGCCGGTGAGCTTGATCTCGCGCATGCCCGGCGTGTCGATCAGGCAGCCGCCGGACGGCAGGCGCAGCAGCGCACGATGCGTGGTGGTGTGGCGGCCGCGGCTGTCGTTCTCGCGCACCGCGCCGGTGGCCTGGCGTGACTGGCCGAGCAGGCTGTTGGTCAGGGTCGACTTGCCGGCGCCCGAGGAGCCGACCAGGACCGCGCTGTCGCCCGGCCGCAGCCAGGCCAGCAGCGGCGCGACGCTGTCGGGCGACTTGGCGTTGACGGCCAGGATCTCGACCGGTGGCGGCACGCGCCGGCGCAGTTCGGCAATGGCGGCCGCCGCGTCGTGCGCCTGGTCGGCCTTGGTCAGCACGACCACCGGCAACGCCCCGCTCTCGGCGACCAGCAGCAGGTAGCGCTCGATGCGCGCCGGATTGAAATCCCCGTCCAGGCCCGTCACGACGAAGACGTGGTCGACATTGGTGGCGATGATCTGGCGCTGGTGGCGCTCGCCGGCCGCCGCGCGGCTGAGCACGGTGCGCCGCGGCAGCACGCGCTCGATCTGCGGCGGCGTACCGGGAACGACCAGCACGAAATCGCCGACCGCGGGCCGCTCCAGCGGATCGGCGCCGGCCTTGAGGAAGCGTGGCGCCGGTTGGGCGTTGAAGGTGGCGGCGCCGTCGTCCAGCTGGTAGCCGGCACGGTGCTGGGCGCTGACCCGGGCCGGAAACGCGTCGGCGGGCGCATCGTCCGGCAGGGCCAGCGTGCGCCAGCCGATACGGGCCAGGCGGTCTTCCAGGTCGGCGGAGAGCTGCATCGGCGGCATTCTAGAGCGTGTCGAGGACGGCGGGCGAGTCGCGTCGGCGCCCCGCCCCGGCCCCGGCAAGGGGCTTCCCGGCACGCGTCGGGCGATCCGGGGCGTGCCGCGGGCAGCGGCGGGGCGGCATCGGGGCAGCGCCTGGACGACTCTTGTGCAGCGCCGCGTATCGGCTAGCATGGCCCTTTCCTGCGCCCTGCGGGCGCGCCGAATCCCCTTACGTGCGGCTCATGGATCGTCCGATCGCCACCAGTTCCCGCCTCAACGAAGTCCGCTACGACATCCGCGGCCCGCTCAGCCGGCGGGCCCGTGAACTGGAGGCCGCCGGGGAGACGATCACCCGGCTCAACATCGGCAATCCGGGATTGTTCGGCTTCCGCGTGCCGGCCCACCTGCGCCAGGCGATCGCCGACGCGCTGCCGGCCAGCGAAGCCTACGGCCACCAGCAGGGCCTGCTGGCCGCGCGCGAGGCGATCGCCGTGGTCCAGCGCGCGCAAGGGTCCGCGCGGGTGGACGCCGAGCGGGTTTTCCTCGGCAACGGCGTCAGCGAGCTGATCGATCTCAGCATCCGCGCGATCGTCAACCCGGGTGACGAGGTGCTGGTGCCGGCGCCGGACTATCCGCTCTGGACGGCCGCGACCTTCCTCAACGGCGGCACGCCGGTCCACTATCCGTGCCCGGCCGCCGCGGACCACCTGCCCGATCCGGAGCGGATGGCCGCGCTGATCACGCCGCGCACGCGCGCGATCGTGCTCATCAACCCGAACAACCCGACCGGCGCGGTCTATCCGCGCCCGATCCTGGAGGCGATCGTCGCGCTGGCCGCACGCCACGGCCTGATCCTGCTGTCCGACGAGATCTACGACAGCGTCCTCTACGACGATGCCCGCTTCGTGCCGCTGGCGCCGCTGGCCGGCGACGTGCCCTGCATCAGCTACGGCGGCTTGTCCAAGGTGCACCTGGCCTGCGGCTACCGGGTCGGCTGGATGACCGTCAGCGGGGCCGACGCGCGTGTGCGCGAGCTGCTGATGGCGCTGGACCTGCTGGCGTCGATGCGCCTGTGCGCCAATGTGCCGGCGCAATGGGCGATCCAGCCGGCGCTGGAAGGGCCGAGCGCGATCGCCGGCCTGACCGCGCCGGGCGGCCGGCTGCACGAGGCGCGCGCCGCCCTGTGCCGTCGCGTGGCCGCGAGCGAATTCCTGCAGATGGTGGCGCCGCGCGCGGCGCTGTATGCGTTCCCGGGCGTCGATCCGGACCGGCTGCCGGGCTTCGACGACGAAGCCTTCGCGCTGGAGCTGCTCGAACGCGAAAACGTGCTGCTGGTACCCGGATCGAGCTTCAACGTGCCCTATCGCACGCATTTCCGCGTGACGCTGCTGCCGGAGCCGGCGGTGATCGACGAGGTCTTCGGGCGCATCGAGCGCACGCTGCAGGCGATCGCCGAGCGCGGCCATGCGCGGCGCCATGTCGCCTGAACGGCCGGCCGGCATGCGCTACCTGGCACTGGGGGATTCCTACACGATCGGCGAGGGCGTCGCGGCGGACGGGCGCTGGCCGGTCGTGCTGGCGGCGCGCCTGCGTGCCCGCGGCATCGCCCTGGACGCGCCGCGGATCGTCGCCACCACCGGCTGGACCACCGACGAGCTGGCAGCGGGCATCGACGCAGCCGCCTTGCAGCCCCCGTACGACCTGGTCAGCCTGCTGATCGGCGTCAACAACCAGTACCGCGGCCGCAGCATCTTCAACTTCCGGGACGAGTTCGCCGCCCTGCTCGCGCGCGCGGTGGCGCTGGCCGGCGGGCGCGCCGATCGCGTCTTCGTCGTTTCGATCCCGGACTGGGGCGTGACGCCGTTCGCGCGCGAGAAGAACCACGATCCGGCGCGCATCGCCGCCGCGATCGACACGTTCAACCGGACCGTCGAGGAGATCGCGGCCCAGGCCGGTGTTCCCCATGCCGACGTCACGACCGCGTCGCGCCGCGCCGGTGCGGCGCCGGACCTGCTGGTCGACGACGGCCTGCATCCGTCCGCCGCGCAGTACCTGCGCTGGCTCGACACGATCGAGCTGGTCGCGTGGAAGGTGCTGGCCGGCTGAGCCGGACCGGCCGCGGAGCCGGCGCGTGGCGCCGGCGGCGGCCTGCATCGACGGTGCCGGCGGACACGCCCTGTCGGGCCTGTCCGCCGGCCGGATCCATCAGGGTTCCCAGGGCAGCTGGGTGACCATGACCTCGACGCGACCGGTCGAGGAGATCCCGCGCGAATCGGTCACGGTGTAGTCGAACCAGTCCAGGCCCACGTAGCCGGGAAGGGCCCGGTAGTGGACGCGGCTGTCGGGCAGGATCGATACCTGGCCGTGGCCCGGCCCGGTGTGCTGGACGTCGGTGATCGTCATCGCATAGCCGCCCGGCGAGACGACGTGCCGCAGCACGTCGATCGTGACCTCGCCGCGCTTGAGCGCGCCGACGCGGAACGTGGTGGTGATCGGTGCGCCGTCGCCGCCGCCGGACGTGACGGTGATGCTGACGGTCGCGGTATCCACGCCGCCGTGGCCGTCGCTGACCGTGTAGGTGAAGCTGTCGCTTCCGGTGTAGCCGGTGGCCGGCGTGTAGCTGACCGCCGTGCCGGCGACGGTCGCACTGCCGTGCGCCGGCGTCGAGACCGCGGTGATCGTCAGCGCGTGGCCGTCCGGGCTGCTGTCGTTGGCGAGCACGTCGATCAGGTTGTTGCTCGAGTTCTGCGCGACCTGGGCGCTGTCGTCCTGGGCCAGCGGTGGCCGCGGGTCGTAGACCTTCGGGCCCAGCGTCGTGGTGGAGCTGGACTCCTCGTAGCGATAGACGTCCACCGTCCGCTTGTGCTGCGCGGGGTTGCGCAGGGCGCGGTCGATCCAGGCCGGCGAGGCCTTCACCGGCTCGCGCACCCATTCGACGACGGTCCGGGGCTCCGGCGCAGGGACCGGTGCGGCGGTCTCCTCGATGGTCAGGAACTCGACGTCGACGCGACGGTTCTTCTGCCGGTTGGCCGGCGTGTCGTTCGGGAAGCTCGGGTTGAGTTCGCCTTCGCCGCGCGCGTCGATCTGGTCGGCCGGGATCCCGCGCGAGGCCAGGTAGTCCTTCGCGCTGTCGGCACGGCGCTCGGACAGCCGCTGGTTGTAGGTCTCGTTGCCGATCGAGTCGGTGTGGCCCACCACCGCGATGCGGCTGACGCGCTGGTCCGAATCGAGCTTGGCCAGCAGCGCGTCGAGCGCGGCGATCGCGTCCGGGCGCAAGGTGGAGGCGTCGAAGTCGAAGAACGCGTCACCGTCCAGGCGCACCTCGTTGCGGATCAGCTGCGGCTCCGGTGCGGGGGCGGCGTCGGCGACCTGGCGCTGGACCTCGACTTCGCGGAACGGCTCGACCGGGCGGAAGCTCTCGCCGCCGAACGCGTAGCGCAGCATCAGCCAGCCGCGGGTATCGTCGCGGTCGGTCTCGAACTTGCCGTCCTTGCGCAGGTACTCGCCGTCCAGCGAGAGGCTGAAGCCGCTGTTGCGGAAGTACTTGTCCAGGCCGATCGAGAAGGTCTGCTGGTCCGAGTCGTGCTTGCCGCGCTCGTAGTCCAGGCCGCCGCGCAGGCGCAGCAGCGGCTGCTCGAAGTAGCGGCCGAACCGCGCACCGATACCGTTGTCGTAGGGACGATCGAAGAAGCGCGTGATGGTCTCGACCGTCTCGACCTGCGAATAGTCGCCGTTGGCGTCGCTGCCGCGGATGACCGTCTCGACGACGCCGGTGGTCGTGTTGACGAGGCGCTCGTCGGTGACGGCATGGCTGAGGTAGCCGTCGATGAAGAAGTTCTCCTTCTCCAGGCCCAGGCCCAGGCTGACCTTGCGATCCTTCCAGCGGTTCTGGTCGCCGGCCGCGAACACCTTGAGCACGCCCTTGCCGTCGACGACGCCGTCGTCGGTGGTCTTGCCGTACAGCCAGTGGTAGTCGATCTGCAAGCCGCCGGCCCCGCCGTCGCCGAGCCACAGCTGGCCGATCCAGGCGCGGTCGTCCTTCTTGCCGAAGACCCCGAGGATCTCGCCGAGGACGTCGCCGTCGTCGTCGATGCCGAGCGACACGCGCGCGTTGGTGCCGACGTAGGTGACCGGTACCGAGGCATCGCCGCGGGGTGGCGCCGGATCGGCGGGAGGTTGGGCGGCCGCGGAGGCGGCCAGCAAGCCGCACAGTGCGAGGCTGGACAGCAAGGACGGTGGACGCAGGTTCATGGGTTCCCTCTCGAAATGATTGCGGTACGTGTTCCGGAAACGGACTGCCCCCGGCATCCGGCAGGGACCGGAAGCCACAGGAATCGACGCACATCGCGCCTCCCGCAGGCGCCACGCCGCACCAGGCAAAGCCCGGTGTGCCCGCCGGCCATTCCCGATGGCCGGCGGTGGGCGTGCATCCGGTTCCCGCGCCGGATGCGCGCGCCGCCGGGCAGACGCGCGCTGCGCTTCTGCTCGACGAACGCTAACCCCTTGAAACGATTATGAGCCAAGCTTACCTCTCAATCCAAGCCGACGGGCACGGCACGCTGCCGTATCATCCGCCGGCGTTTCGCTCCCTGAGGATCTGCCGATGTCCGCCGTCCGTAGCCGTATCGAGGCCTTGCTGGCCGCCCATCCCGTCGTCCTGTTCATGAAAGGCACGCGCGAGGCGCCGCGCTGCGGCTTCTCGGCGGCCGCGGTCGAGCGGCTCGACGACGTGCTGGAGGACTACCTGGGCGTGGACGTGCTGGCCGACGAGGCGATTCGGCAAGGCATCAAGGACTACGGCAACTGGCCCACGATCCCGCAGCTGTACGTCAATGGCGAGCTGGTCGGCGGATCGGACATCATCCAGGGCCTCTACGACAGCGGCGAGCTGCATCGGCTGTTCGGCCGCCCGGAGCCGGACCGGACGCCGCCGGACCTGGCGATCTCCGACCGTGCCGTCGAGGCCATCCGGGAAGCGATGACCGACGCCGGCGAAGCCAGGCTGTTCCTGGCCATCGACGGGCGCTTCCAGCCGCAGTTCCAGTTCCGGGAAGCCGGTGCCGGCGACATCGTCGTCGATGCCAACGGCCTGGAAGTGCGTTTCGACGCCGCCAGCGCACGGCGCGCGCACGGCGCGCGCATCGACTGGGTCGAGACCGCGCATGGCAGCGGCCTGTCGATCCAGCTTCCGATGGCACCCAAGGGCGTGCGCGACCTGGACGTGCACGCCCTGCAGCAGCGGCTGGCGGCTGGGGACATCACGGTGATCGACGTGCGGCCGGCCGCGGACCGGGCCATGGCGCCGTTCGCCGGCGCCGAGGTGCTCGACGCCGACTCCCATGCCCGCCTGGCGGCCCTGGACAAGGACACGCCGATCGCCTTCCTGTGCCACCACGGCAATTCCAGCCGGCAGGCCGCCGAGCACTTCCGCGAGCACGGCTTTCGGGACCTGTACAACGTCACCGGCGGCATCGACGCCTGGTCCCGCGCGATCGACCCGTCGATCCCGCGCTACTGACGAGGCCGTCGCGACGGTCGCCGGCCGCGCCCTTGTACCGGCCGGCGAGGAACCCTGCCGGCGGGACGTTGTCGAGAAGACCCGGGTTGCGATCGTCCTGGGGCATCTGGCCGCGGCGGTTGCCGCATCGGGCGCCGGCCGGTAGCCTTGCGGGTCGATCGCACCGGTCGCGTGCCGTCGACATCGGTCGGCTGCCGCGCGCGATCGCATACCCGGCGTGACACCGTCGCGGAAGACCATCTCCGGGACGGACTCGGATTTTCCCGGAATACCTCACCCCGGCCGCGACGCGGCCCAGCAGCGGTTGTCTCCATGCGCAAGTCGTCCAGCCTTCGATACCTCGGCCCGTCCCTGGCCGGTCTTCTGATGTTCGCCCTGCCGGCCGCGGCCTGGGCCTGTTCCGGGCGCGCGCACATCGAAGTCATGCAATCGGGGGTCTATGCCCTCGACCATGCCGCCCTGGTCGCGGCGCAGCCGGGGCTGGCGGACTGCGCGGCCGATGACCTGGTCCTGCAGCATCGCGACGGCGAAGTGCCGATCCGCGTCGTCGGTGCCGCCGACGGACGCTTCGGTCCCGGCAGCCGCATCGAATGGGTCGGCCACCAGCTGCACGGACCGGAAAGCTGGAACGACGCCTACAGCATCAACAACGTCTACCTGCTCGGCGCGGCGCCCGGACCGCACAAGCGCATCGCCGACGCGGCGCCGGCCGGCGGCAAGGCCGGCCTCGCCGGCCTGCAGCGCACGCTGCACCTGGAGCAGGACAACCTGATGATCCGGCTCGACATGTCCCAGCAGCAGCCGGGGCAGGAGCCGGACGTGTGGCAGTGGGCCAAGCTGACGCACGTGGACCCGCAACCGTTCACCACCAGCTTCGACCTTCCGGACCTGGCCGCGCGCGGTCCCGATGTCGCGCTGACCCTGAACTTCCGTGGCCTGTCCACGCTGTTCGCGCCCAACAACCTGAAGGGCAGCAAGCCGGCCGACCACCACGTGGAACTGCGCGTCAACGGCCGGCTGCTGACAGCATTGGAGTGGGACAAGCGCGACGAGGTACGCAAGGACGTCAAGGTTCCGCTGGGCCTGCTCAAGGAGCGTGGCAACACGCTGGAGATGCGCATCCCCAAGCGCCCGGTGCCGTGGCAGCCGCAGAACGACGTCGTCGACGTCGTGATGTTCAACTGGGCCGAGGTGCGCTATCCGATCGCCGGCGACCTCGACGCCGGGGTCTTCGCGCTGGCCGTGCGCGACCAGCCGGCCGCCGACCAGGAGCTGCGCTTCCAGGGCGCCGGTGCGCCGGTGCTGTTCGGCGACGACGGCGTGCGCCGGCCCGGCGAGGTACTGGCCGACGGCCGCTACCGGTTCGCCCCGGCACCGGTGGACGTGGACCAGTATCCGGCGCTGGACGGCCAGCTCGCGGCTCCCGTGCGGGTGCGCGCGGCGGCGGACGGCACCGACTGGCGTGCTCCGGCACACGGCTATGACTACCTGATCGTCAGCCATGCCTCGCTGATGGACGCCGTGCGCCCGCTGGCCGAGTTCCATCGCCAGCGCGGACTCAAGGTCGCGATGATCGATCCGCAGGAGGCCTATGACCAGTTCAACGGCGGCATCAGCCATCCGCAGGCGATCCGCAACCTGGTCGATACCGCGTGGAACGAATGGCCCGAGCCGCGGCCGCGCTTCCTGCTGCTGGTGGGCAAGGCCAGCTTCGACATCCGTCACGACACCTACGACGACGGCCGCTACGCGAAGTGGACGAACATGGAGCTGCTGTACCCGAACCAGTTCGGCGGCATCGCCAGCACGTCCAATCCGAACCGGACCGAGAAGCTCGCAGACAGCAACCTGATTCCGACCTGGCAGTTCCCGTCCCCGGAAGGCCAGTCGGCCAGCGACAACGGCTTCGTCACCGTCGGGCGCGAGAAGCTGCCCCGGGGCGAGCAGGAATGGAAGCCGGTGCTGGCGGTCGGGCGCTTCCCGGTCGTCAAGCCCGAGGAAGTGACCGCGATCGTCAACAAGACGATCAACTACATGACCAATCCGCCGGTCGGCCGCTGGCGCCGCGAGGCGATGATGATCACCGACGACAGCGAGTACTTCCACACCCTGTCCGACGACCTGGCCAATTCTCTCGACGAGCAGGGCTTCGCGACCTCGCGCATCTACGCGCACAAGGAAGAGGAGCACAACGTCGCGCACCAGTCGGCGATCCGCGACGGACTCAACGAAGGCCAGCTGCTGGTGCATTTCATCGGCCACGGCGGCCGCTACATCTGGCGCACCGGTGCGCCGGACGTGCGCAAGAACCACGACCTGTTCACGCTCGACGACGTGTCCAACCTCAGCAACGGCGGGCGCCTGCCGGTGATCCTGTCGATGACCTGCTACTCGGCGCCGTTCGACAACCCCAGCGAGGACTCGATCGGCGAGCGCTTCCTGCGCGAGGCCGACCGCGGCGCGGTCGCGGTGTTCGCCGCTTCGTGGCGCAACAGTCCGTCGCCGGCCTTCAGCAAGGCGCTGATGACCGAGATTCTGGAGCCGGGACAGACCATCGGCGAAGGCATCGTCAAGGCCAAGAACGCGATCAACAACCGGATCCTGGTCGAGATGTACAACCTGCTGGGCGATCCGGCGCTGGTCATGGAGCTGCCGCGCGATCCGTTGCACATCGCGCGCGACGGCGATCGCTGGAGCCGCGACCTGCTGGTGGCGCTGCCGATGCAGCGCTTCAACGGCGAGGTCGTCGTCGACTGGGTCGACGCGACCGGCAAGAAGCAGACGACCCGCACCTATCGCACCGACCAGCCGCGCTTCCGGCTGCCGATCCCGCGGCTGCCCGACGGCGAGCCGGCCAAGCTGCGCGCCTATGCCTACGACCTGGTCACCGGCAAGGACGCCCTGGGCACGTTCGTGCTGCACGCGCCGCCGGTCGAACCGGCCGAGCCGGCCGCTGCCGCCAAGTCCGCGGTTCCGGCGACGCCCGCCACGGCCGCACCGGCCAAGGCGGCGGCGGCTCCCGCCCACTAGCGCCTGCGGTGACCTCCGTGCCCGTGTGCGCCCGCGACCGGCCCTTGCGGGCGCTGCTGGAGCTGGCACGACCGGAGCAGTGGATCAAGAACGGCTTCGTACTGCTGCCGCTGATCTTCGCCCATGCGGCGTTCGACCCGGTCGCCCTGCGCGGCGCGGCGATCGCCGTGCTGGCGTTCTGCCTGGCCTCATCGGCGGTGTACGCCGGCAACGATCTGGTCGACGTCGAACGCGACCGCCGTCATCCCGAGAAGCGGCTGCGGCCGCTGGCACGCGGCGCGCTGGGCGCACCCCAGGCGCGGATCTTCGCCATCTCGATGGCAGCGGCGGCGCTGGCGGTGGCGGCCTTCGACGGCTGGCCGCTGGTGGTGGTGATCGCGCTCTATCTCGGCCTGCAGGTCGCCTATACCCTGGCGCTCAAGCGCGTTGCCTACCTCGACGCCATCGTGCTCGCGGCCGGATTCCTGCTGCGCATCGTCGGCGGCGGCGTCGGACCGGACATCCCGTTGACGCCGTGGATCGTGGTGGTCGGGTTCCTGGTCGCCCTGCTGCTGGCACTCGGCAAGCGCCAGGGTGATCTGGCGCAATCGGTCGATCCGGCGGCGCGCGCGGCCAGCGGCTACCGGCTCGAAACGCTCAACCGGGCGCTGGTCACCGTCGCGCTGGCGACGCTCGGCGCCTACGTGCTCTACACCGTGTCGGCCGATGTCCTGGCGCGCCACGGCGCGCATCCGCTGGTGTGGTCGACGCCGTGGGTGGCGCTCGGCCTGCTGCGCTACCTGTGGCTGGCACTGCGGCGCGGTGCCGGCGGCAACCCCAGCCGGCTGGTCCTGCGCGATCGCTGGCTGCTGCTGGCGGTCGCCGGCTGGCTGGCGACGCTGGGCGTGATCCTGTACGGCTGAAGCGGAACGGTGACGGCGGCGCAAACGCGCGGCCTGGACGGACCGCCGATGCAGCGCTTCCCCGGGTGATGCGATACTTCGCCTTTGCCGCCGCCTCTGCGGCTCATGGGTTCGATTCTCGATGAAGAACAAACGCCGTTCCGCCATCGGCACCCGCGCGATCCACGCAGGCCAAAGCCCCGATCCGTCGACCGGCGCGATCATGGTGCCGATCTACGCCACCTCGACCTACGTCCAGGACAGCCCGGGCGTGCACAAGGGCTACGAGTACTCGCGCACGCAGAACCCCACCCGCATGGCGTACGAGCGCTGCGTGGCGGACCTGGAGGGTGGCCGCCAGGGCTATGCGTTCGCGTCGGGGCTGGCGGCCGCGGCCACGGTGCTGGACCTGCTCGACAGCGGCAGCCACGTCATCGCGATGGACGATCTGTACGGCGGCAGCTACCGCCTGTTCGAGCGCGTGCGACGCCGGTCGGCCGGGCTCGACTTCAGCTTCGTCGATCTCGCAGACCCGAAGGTGCTGGCCGCGGCGCTCAAGCCCAACACGCGGATGATCTGGGTGGAGACGCCGACCAATCCGATGCTCAAGCTGGTCGATCTGGACCGGGTTGCGGCGTTCGCGCGCAAGCACGGCCTGATCCTGGTCGTGGACAACACGTTCTCGTCGCCGATCCTGCAGCGGCCGCTCGAGCGGGGTGCCCACCTGGTGCTGCATTCGGCCACCAAGTACCTCAACGGCCACTCGGACATCGTCGGCGGCATCGTCGTCGCCGGCGACGATCCGGCGCTCGCCGAGCAGATGGCGTTCCTGCACAACTCGGTCGGGGCCGTGGCCGGCCCGTTCGACGCATTCCTCGCCCTGCGTGGCCTGAAGACGCTGCACCTGCGCATGCGCGCGCACTGCGAGAACGCGCTGGCGCTCGCCCAGTGGCTGGAAAAGCACCCGGCGATCGAGCGTGTGATCTATCCGGGCCTGGCGTCGCATCCGCAGCACCGGCTGGCACGGCGCCAGATGGACGGCTACGGCGGCATCGTCACGATCGAGGTCAAGGGCGGCCTGCGCAAGGCGCGGCGGATGCTGGAGCGCTGCCACCTGTTCGCGCTGGCCGAATCGCTCGGCGGCGTCGAGAGCCTGGTCGACCACCCGGCGATTATGACCCACGCGTCGATTCCGCCCGCGCAGCGCAAGAAGCTCGGCATCAGCGACGGCCTGGTGCGCCTGTCGGTCGGCGTGGAGGATCTGGCCGACCTGCGTGACGAGCTTGCGGCCGCGCTGGGCTGAACACACGGGGCACGGCGATGGAGGCATGGGGCTGATGGGCGCAGGTGAGGGCATGCGAGCCGGTCGAGCTTCCGGCCGGGGAACGACGGGCGTACGCCGGACGGAGCGATCGTGAGCGAACGCACCCCATCACCATTCCGCCGGGATGCGCGCTGGGAGCGTGAGCCGTTCGCTCTCGCGTCATGGGCATTTCGTGCCGTGGTCTTCGGGTGTTTCGTCCTGACGACCACGGTGCTGCTGCTCTACGTCGCGCATTTCTTCCGGCCCGACTTCAGCAGCGACGACGCGGTACTGAACCTGCTCGCCGAAGCGATGTACGAGCAGGGGCGCCTGCTGCCGCACGGCTGGGTCGTCAACAACGGCGACCTGATGATGCCTTCCGGTGCGCTGCTGATCGCGCCGCTGCTGGCCTGGTGGCCGAACGGGTTCGGCCTGCATGCCGTGGCCAGCGTGACGCTGAGCGTGACGCTGCTCGCGCTCGCCGCCTGGTTCCTGCGGGTGCAGCGGATCGCCTGGCCGGCGGTGCTGGTGACGCTCACGCTATTCGCCTCGGGCTTCACCCGGGAGTTCACGGTCATGGTCTACGGCCAGACCACGTACTTCTGGTGGCCGGCCGGCTTCCTCGCCGGGGCCGGCTTGCTGCTGCTGCACCACCGGCATCGTGCGGGCACTGCCGGGACGACCTTCCGGCGGCAGTTCCTGGACTGGCGGCTGGTGCTGCTGGGCGTGGTGGTGGCCGCGATCAGCTTCGCCAATCCGAACCGCGTGCTGGTGATGATGGTGCTGCCGCTCTATGCGTTCGACCGGATGCTGGCCTGGCAGGCCGTTCCCGAAAGCCGCCGCGACCTGCGCGCGTGGCTCGGCGTGCTTTTGCCGGTTTCGCCCGCGTCACTGACGATAACGATCGCGTTCCTGGTGTCCGCGGTGGCCTACCGATGGCTGATGTATGCGGGCGTCACCGCGACCCAGCATTTCGTTTCCGCGCTGCAGCTGGCCGACGGAGCCGGCGTGCGCGAGCACGTCCGCATCTTCGTCAACGGCTGGTTCGACTACATCGGCGGTTCCCGGGTCGGTGACGCCAGCAAGCCGTGGGAACCGTTCTTGCGGACGATCCGGACCTCGATCGCCGTGGCGCTGAGCGCCGTGGCCGTACTCGAGCTGCGCGACTGGCGCGTGGATCGCGATCCGGTGCGCCGCGCACTGTTCGTCGCGTTCCTGACCGCTTTCCTGCCGTTGCTGGCGCTGTTCCTGTTGTTCAGCCCGCTCGCGCTGGACATGCAGAGCCTGCGCTATTTCACGGTCCCGTACGTGATCTTGCTGATGCTCGCCGCCTACCGGGTCGGGCGGTGGCTACGGCAGCCCTCGCGGCTGACGCTTGCGCTGGTGGCGGTGGGGTGCCTGCTGGTGACGGCCGGCGCCGTGCATCGGATGCTGCCGTTCGGCGCGACGTTCTGGACGACCCGCAACTCGAACCCGATCAACCTCGCCGAAGTGCTCGAGCGCGAAGGCCTGACGCGCGGCTATGCGACCTGGTGGAATGCCGGCGCAACCACGGTGCTGTCCGACACGGCGGTGCGGGTCAATCCGATCATGCTGGCGCCGACCTTGCTGCATCCGTTTCCGGTCATGGTCAATCGGGAATGGTTCGAGCCTTCCGCATACGTCGGTTCCACGTTTCTCGCCCTGGCCGGCCCGGAGACCCAGCCGGCGCAGCTCACCTACATCGAGGCCCGGCTCGGGCCGCCCGCGCGGGTTCTTCTCGATGCCGGCTATCGCATCCACGTCTACGATCACAACATCGCGGCCGACTTCACCTGCCTGGACATGCGGCCGCTGCTCGACGAGCCGCTGGCCGAAGCGGATTTCCCCAAGGTGCGGATCATCGCCGCGGCGTTCGTCGCGCCGACGCCCGGTTCGGGCGCCGGTGCCAGCCCCGGCCTGCGCGTGCGCCTGCGCAACGATACCGTGCGCTGGATCGGCGCGGCAGGCAGCCATCCCGTCACGATCGGCGTGCACCTGAACGATGCGGGCGGTGCCCCGGTGAACCACGATTGGCTGCATGCGACGCTCAATTGCCCGCTGGCGCCGGGCGAGGAGCGTACGGTGGGCGTCATGCTGCCGTCCGCGCCGCCCGGTGCGTATCGGATCACCGTCGACCTGGTCCAGGAGAACGTGGCCTGGTTCGCCGACAAGGGCGGCGCGACGCTTAGCCTGCCCCTGGAAATCCGATGAGCGAACAACCCGACAACCGCTGGGCCACCGACGCCTATCCGGACGAGTACAAGAGCGACATCGACAAGTCGTTGGCGTTCACGGGCCTGGACGTCGACGTCTTCACGCGCGGCAAGGCCGACAGCATCGTCGATCTGCTCGATCGCTGGCATCCGTCGGGTGCCGCCGGCGCCGAATGCCTCGACATCGGCTGCGGCATCGGCACGCTGCATCCGTTCCTGCGCGGGCGCGTGGGCAGCCTGGCCGGCGCCGACATCGCGGCCGACGCGATCGATACCGCGCGCGCGCTCAACCCCGGCATCGACTACCGCGTTTACGAGGGCCGGCGGCTGCCGTACGAGGACGCGACGTTCGACTTCTGCTCGACCGCCTGCGTCATGCACCACGTGCCGCCGCCGCAGTGGCCGGACTTCGTCGCCGAAGCCTGGCGCGTGACGCGGCCGGGTGGCCTGTTCGCCGTCTACGAGCACAACCCGCTCAACCCGATGACGCGCCTGGTCGTGTGCCGCTGCCCGTTCGACCACGATGCGGTCCTGCTGCGCGCGCGGCGCGTGCTGGAGCTGATGCGCGGGCAGGGCTTCGAGCCGGTCGTCCGGCAATACCTGTTCTTCGTGCCGGTCGACGCCGGCTGGGCGCGCCGTGTGGATCGCCTGCTCGGCTGGCTGCCGATCGGGGCGCAGTACGTGGTCTGCGGCCGCCGCCCGGCCTGAGCACGGCGCCCGGACCGCTTCAGTCGACCCAGGCGGCGACCATCACGCGCTTGCGGTGGACGAGCTGCTCGTAGCCGTCGGCGGGCACCGGCAGCACTTCCACGCGCGCGAAGCCGATCCGTTCCAGGATCCAGCACAGCGCCTCCACGCTCGGCACCAGGCAGATGCCGGTGGTCGAGGCTTCCGGGCCGTGCGTCTCGCCGGTCTCGTCGATGATGCCGAAGCTGCCCTTGAGCGGGCGGACGAAGCGATAGCTGCCGTAGTCGACCCAGCCGGTCAGGCCGGGCACCACCTGGGTTTCGATCACGCAGACGCGGCGCGTCAGCGCGCGCGCCACGCGCAGGGCGCCGACCGGGTTCTCCAGGTGATAGATCAGGCCGAAGCACAGGACCAGGTCGTGGACGCCCAGGGCGTCGGCCGTCAGCGCATGCACGTCGCTGCGCTGAACCTGGACCTGCGCCAGCCCGAGCGCATCGCGGATCAGGCTGGCGTCGGCTACGTGCTCGGGGCGCGCATCGACGCCGATCACGGTGCCGAAGCCGGCCTGGGCCAGCTGGGCCGAGAACCAGCCCTGGTGGCAGGCCAGGTCCACGGCGCTGAGGTCGCCGCGCGCGGCCGGGAACTCGCGTGCCAGCAGTGCGTCGAGCATCTGCGAACGGGTGTGGTGGACCGCGTCGAGCTCGCCCTGGCCGTAGGTCGGCGTGATCCGGCCCGACGGCAGCCGGAACGGGTAGAACCAGGTCTTGGCGAGCGCTTGTGCTTCGAGCGCGGAAGAGGCGGGCAGGGACATCGGGCGGGAGCCGGGACGCAGGGCGGGCCAGTGTAGCCGACCCCTGCAGGGATGGCAGCCCGGCCGGCAGCGTCCTAGCGGCCCGGTCGCGGCGGCGCAGATCCGGCTGCGCCGCCGCGCAGGCCGGTCAGGCCGAGATCGCCAGGCGCTCGCTGCGGTAGACGCGGGCGGTGACCAGGTACACCAGCACGGCCAGCGCCGTGGTCGCCGCGAAGCACAGCACGATCTCGGTCGCCGTCACCGGATCGCCGCGCATCAGGCGGGTGATCGTCACCTGCTGCCCGACCAGCGGCACGCCGTACATCCAGGTCTGCGTCTTGAACGGGAACAGCGACATCATCAGCGTCGGCACGATCGGCACGAACATCAGCAGCGACAGGTAGGTCTGCGCCTCGCGGTAGCTCTTGGCGAACGCCGCGGCGAGCGTCTGCAGCGACGCCAGCAGGAACACCAGCGGCAGCATCACGATCAGCGTCAGCAGCGCGAACCGCGGGCCGATCTGCAGCGCCATGCCGAGCTTGCCGGTCGGCAGGAACAGTGCGGCGATCGAGAACGCGATGATGCTCAGCACCAGGGTCGTGAAGGCGAAGCTGGTGGTCGCCGAGAGCTTGCCGAGCAGGATCTGCGACCGCGGCACCGGATTGGCGAACAGCGGCTCCAGCGACTGCCGCTCGCGCTCGCCGGCGGTGGTGTCGATCGCCAGCGCCATGCCGCCGATGAAGGCACCGAGGATGAAGAAGTACGGCAGCATCGCGAACATCATGCCGCCGCGCGCCTGCGCCGTGGACTGGTCGCGGCTGGCGACGACGATCGGCCGCGTGACGGTCGGCGACAGGCCGCGCGCGATCACCCGCATCGTCGCGGTGCGCTGGCCGTAGCCTTCGAGCATGCCGCGCAGCCGCGACACCGAGCCTCCGGCGTCGCGCTGGGACTGGTCGAAGATCAGCTCCACCTGGGCCGGCTCGCCCTTGCGCCAGGCCTCGGCGTAGCTCGGTGGGATGCGCAGCACGAGGTCGGCATCCTGCTCGCGCACCGCGCGCTCCGGGTCGGCGGGCGCGTCCTTGATCTCGGCACCCTGCTGCTTGAGCGCCTCGATCAGGTTCGGCGCGTATTCGGCACCGACCACCGGTACCGGCAGCGGCTTCTCGGCCTTGTCCAGCTCGCGCGAGATGACGGCGTTGATGATCAGCACGAACATCAGCGGTGCCATCAGCGGGCCGGTGAGCAGCGTGTTGAGGACGGTGCGGCGATCGCGAAGGTTCTCGCGCACTTCCTTCAGGAAGACGGTCAGGATGGATTTCATGCGGCGAGCCCTTCTGCGGAACCGATGACCTTGACGAAGGCATCTTCGAGGTTGGAGGTGCCGGCCTGCGCCCGCAGCGCATCCGGGGAGGCATCGGCCACGACGCGTCCGCGCGCGATGACCACGATGCGGTCGCACAGCGCGCCGACCTCCTGCATGATGTGGCTGGAGAACAATACGCAGCGGCCCTCGTCGCGCAGGTGGCGCAGGAAGTCGCGCATCGCCCGCGTGGCCATCACGTCCAGGCCATTGGTCGGCTCGTCGAGGATGCAGTTCTTCGGGTCGTGGATCAGCGCGCGCGCGATCGCGGTCTTCACGCGCTGCCCCTGCGAGAAGCCCTCGGTGCGGCGGTCGGCGATCTCGTCCATGCCCAGCGCGGCGATCAGTTCCTCGCGGCGGCGTGCGATCGCCGCGTCGTCCATGCCGTGCAGGCGGCCGAAGTAGTCGATGTTCTCGCGCGAGGTGAGCCGCTTGTAGAGGCCGCGCGCATCGGGCAGCACGCCCAGCCGGCGGCGTACCGCAGCCGGGTCGGCGGCGGCGTCGATACCGTCGACCAGTACCTGCCCGCTGTCGGGCTTCATCAGCGTGTACAGCATGCGCAGCGTGGTGGTCTTGCCGGCGCCGTTGGGGCCGAGCAGGCCGGTGATCTCGCCGTCACGGGCGGTGAACGAGACGCCGTCGACGGCCTTCACCGCGCCGAAGGCCTTGTGCAGATCCTTCAGCTCGATCATGGGGCAGCTCCGTTGAAGTCGATGAAGTGGGGCAGGGGGCCCATCGCGTCGGCGCAGGTGGCGTCGAGGCCGGCCGGGTCGAGGCGGTCCATGAACTGGCTGACCAGCTTCGGCAGGCAGCCGCGGCCCATGACCGAATGGCCCTGGCCCTTGGCGACGAGCAGGCGCGCGCGGGTGAGGGTGCGCACGATCTGCTCGCCGTAGCGCGGTGGCGTGACCGGGTCCAGCTCGCCGGCGAGCACCAGGACCGGCGTGTCGCCGGTCGCCGGCTCGTTGAAGTCGGCCGGCCGCTCGCCTTTCGGCCAGACCGCGCACTGGGCCTTGATGACGTCGCTCATCGCCGTGCCGAGCAGGCGGCCGACATCGGCCGGATCGGGCACCAGGCGGTCGGCGTCCTCGGCGCAGATCACCGAGGTCGACATGCCGCTGCCGGCGAGCTCGGCCATGCTGTCGCTGAGGACCTTGAGCTGGCCCATCAACGGTGTGTAGTCGCCGTCCAGCGCGGCGCGTATCGAGCGCGGAATCAGCGCCGCCGATTCGGGCGTGTAGGCGAACATCCGCACCAGGCCGGCCAGGCTGATCGCGGTGAGCGGCCGTTCGACGGTCTCGAACGTGACCGGGTCGGGGTAGCGCACCGTGCGCGGCTCGGCCTGCAACGCGTCGCGCAGCTGCTGCAGGTTCGCGTAGGGGTCGCCGTAGGCTTTCGCGCAGGCGGCGTCGGCCGTGCACAGCGCGAACTGCGCCTTGAGCGCGTCCTCGAGATTGCGCGCGAACTCCGCGCCGAGCACCAGCTCGTTGGGCACCGGACTGTCGAGCACGATGCTGCGCACGCCGTCGGGGTGGCGCTTGAGGTACTGCTGCGCGACGCGCGTGCCGTAGGAGCCGCCGACCAGGTTGAAGGTCGGCCCGCCCAGCGCCTGGCGCAGCGCTTCCAGGTCGCGTACGGCCACCGTGGTCGTGTAGTAGCGCGGATCGGCATGCGCGCTGACCGCGGTCAGGCAGCGCTGGGTGGCGTCGCGGACCCGGTCCAGGTCGAAGCTGAAGGCGGCTGCGTCCGCATCGTCCTCGGCCGGGCAGGTCAACGCATTCGATCCGCCGGTGCCGCGCTGGTCCAGCAGCAGCACGTGGCGGCGCTTGCGCGCCGGCTCGAACGCGGCGGCCGTCAGCGGCCAGGCTTCGATCGCGGCCTGGCCGGGGCCGCCGGCGAGGAACACGATGAAGTCGTCGTCGGCCGCCTGCGTGCTCTTGAGCAGCGCCAGGTTCAGCCGGATCTTGCGGCCGTCCGGCGCATCCCAGTTCTCGGGCACTTCGAACGGCGCGCAGAACGCCGCCGTGGTGGCGGCCGAGCGCTTCTGCGGCAGCTCGCAGGCGGTGAACGCGAGCGAGCCGAGCGTGAAGTCGGCGGTGCCCGAAGGAACGGCGAAGCGGCCGCTGCTGGCCGGGGGCCGGGCCGCGGCGTCGGGCTTGTCGCGGAACCGGCCATAGGCGACCACGCCGATGGCGACCAGCACCGCGACGGCGATGCGCAGGTTTTTCTTCATGACACCCTCACTTGCTACGAGTCGGTTGCGTGGACCGGCGTGCATTGCGACGCCCATCCTGTGGATTGAAGGTTTCGTTCAGGGCTTTTCGTCACGGTCCGATTGCAGCCAGCCGTAGCGATACCGTGCGCGGACCCAGATCTGGGCCGCCAGCAGGCATCCGGCCATGACGAACGCCGCCACGCTCAGCGGGATGTGGACGGCGCCGTGCAGGTCGAGGAACACCAGCATCACGATCACGCCGAAGGACAGGCCGAAGCCGATCGTCATCGCCTCCAGCTCGATGCGCTGGCGCAGCTCGTCGCGTTTGCGCAGCCGGGCCACCTCCGCGTAGGCCAGCCAGATGATCGTCGGCAGCGGCAAGGCCGCGACCAGCACGCGCAGCACGCCCGGTTCCATCCGCCGCGCCAGCAGGCTCGAGGCGACCACGACGGCGACATAGGTCAGTACCGGCGGCCCCACGTCGCGCAGGTAGCGTGACCATTGCTTGTTCATCGGCTGTACTCCGCGGTCGTCACGACGCTTTGGCATCCGGGTCGAAGATCCTCTCGATCGTCAGGTCGAACAGGCGGGCGATCGCGAAGGCGAGTGGCAGGCTCGGATCGTACTTGCCGGTCTCGATCGCGTTGACGGTCTGGCGCGACACGTTCAGCTGCTCGGCCAGCTCGCCTTGCGACCAGTCCCGGGCCGTGCGCAGCTCGCGGACGCGGTTGTTCATGCGTGCTGGTAGCGCCACTGGACGATGCAGCGCGCCGCCCCGAAGACCAGGGCCAGCACCGGAAACACCCAGAGCAGCACGTCCCCGCCCAGGGGTATGACCTTGGCGGCGGCCAGGAAGCCCAGGGTCATGCTGGCGATGCTGACCACGCTGGCCGAGACCGCCAGGGCCTCCAGGTGCAGGCGGCGCTGCAGTTCGTCGCTGTCGCGGACGTGGCGGTAGATCGCACGCACCATCAGCGCCGCCGGCAGGACCGGCGCCAGCGCCAGCAGGGACCGCCACAGGAAGACGTCGCTGCGCAGGGCCATCGGCCAGGCCGTCAGCATCGTCGCCACGTAGAAGGTCGACGCGATCATCATCTCGCGCCCGTAACGCCGGTTCAGTCCGCGCATCGAGGCAGGCCTGTCAAGTTAGCTTGACAACAGCCTACGGTGGCGCCGGGCCGACTGTCAAGCGAGCTTTACAGATGACAGGGGTGGCTGAACGCATGACAGCGCGTGTCGCAACTCGCCATTTTTACGATGCGCGCCGGCAGTGGATGAATGGGATACGTCAAGAAAATGTCGATTGGATCGCAGAGTCCATTGGCACGCGTTATGCGTATCCAATAATCGGAAATTCTTCCACTCATTCATAAAGGGACAATATGAACATATTCAGTAAAACCTCGATCATGGCGGGTCTCGCATTGGCGCTGGGTTATTCAGGAATTGCCGGTGCGGATACCGTGACCAGTTCGTTCCAGGTACGCATGACGGTGCAGAAGGCCTGTGACGTGACCACCACGGCACCGACCGATCTGGACTTCGGCGCGCACGCTTCGCTGGCTACGGCGATCACCGGTCTTTCGACGATCACCGTCACCTGCACGCCGGGCTCGCCGTATACGGTCGGCCTCGGTGCCGGCCTGCACGCCGCGACGCCGGGCGACGTCGCGACACGGCGGATGAGCGACGGTGCCTCGCATTTCGTCCCCTACCAGCTCTACCAGGACGTCGGCCACACCACGCCCTGGGGCGAGACGATCGGCACCGACACGTTCGCCGCCACCGGCACCGGCAGTGCGCAGGCCGCCAGCGTCTACGGCCTGGTGCCGAGCGCCAATGCCAATGCCGGCGCCTACACCGACACGATCGCGGTCACGGTGACCTACTGAGCGATCGCAGGGATGCACCGCAGACTGCTCGCGCGCTTCGTTCTGGCCGCCGCTGCGCTGGCCGGCGTGCCGGCCGTGCCGGCCGCCGGCCTGCAGGTCACGCCGATCATGCTCGAGATCGGCCGTGAGGACGCCAGCACGCTGCTATGGCTCTCCAATACCGGACCGCGCGCGCTGCAGGCACAGGTGCGCGTGTTCCGCTGGACCCAGGTCGATCAGGACGACCGGCTGGTCGCGTCGGGTGATCTCCTCGCCAGCCCGCCGATGCTCGACGTGCCGGCGGGCGGGCGCCAGCTGGTGCGCATCGTCCGTGCCCCCGGCCTGGCGCGCGCGGCGGGCGAGCAGAGCTTCCGGGTGATCGTCGACGAGCTGCCCGGCGGCGGCGACGCGCCGGGCGAAGCCGCCGCGGGACCGGGCGTGCAGTTCCTGTTGCGCTATTCGATTCCGGTCTTCATCGCGCCGGAAGCCGGCGGACCGGCGCAACCGCAACTGGCCTGGCGATGGGTGGCGGCGCCGCCGGCGTTGGACGTGGTCAATACCGGGTCGGCGCGCGCGCAACTGAGCGAGGTCGAACTGGAGGATGCGTCGGGCGCGAAGATCGTGCTCAGCCGCGGCCTGCTCGGCTACGTGCTGGCCGGATCGCGGATGCGCTGGCGGTTGCCGGTCGACGGTCCGGTGCCGGCGACGGTGCGCGTGCGTGCGAGGGTCAACGGTGAGTGGCTGGAACGTACGATCACGCACGCTGGCGACGATCGCTAGCCTGGCCTTCGCCTGGCTGCCGGTCGGCACCAGCGCGGCGGCGGACCCGGCCGTGTCCGGCGCCGCCACGTTGTACCTGGACGTGATCCTCAACGGCACGGCGCAGCCGGGCCTGGCGGTGTTCGAGTTGCGGGACGGGCGCCTGTGGGCCGGCGCCGACACGTTGCGGGGCCTGCGGTTCCGCGCCGGTCCGACGGCGGGGGATACCTGGATCGACCTGGCCGGCATGCCCGGTGTGCGGGTCGACTACGATGCGGCGCGCCAGCGCGTGACGATCGATGCACCGGTGTCGCTGCTGGACATCGCGCCGGCCGTGCTCGGCGCGCCGGTCGATGACGTGCCGGCGGCCACGGCATCGCCGGGCCTGCTGCTCAACTACGACCTGTATGCCTCGTACGCATCCGAGGGCGCCCGGGCCGTCAACGGCTATGGCGAGCTGCGGGCGTTCGGCGCCGCCGGCGTGCTGAGCCATTCGGGCATCGTGCAAGCCGGCGTCGCGGACGGCCACGGGCGCCGCGGTTCGGTGCGGCTGGATACGTTCTGGTCGAAGGCCTTCCCGGAGCGGATGCTGACGCTCACCGTCGGCGACCTGCTGACGCGCGGGCCGGAATGGGCTCGGCCGACCTACGTCGGCGGCATCCAGCTGGCACGCGACTTCAGCCTCCAGCCGTATCGCCTGACGATGCCGTTGCCGGCGTTCTACGGCGAAGCGGCCGCGCCCTCGGCGATCGAGCTGTACATCGACGGCATGCGCCAGTACAGCGGCCAGCTGACGGCCGGACCGTTCCAGCTGAACACGGCGCCGACGGTATCGGGCGCCGGACTCGCGCAGATCGTGCTGACCGATGCGCTCGGGCGCGTGACCACGTTCGACTTTCCGTTCTATGCCACGCCGCTGCTGTTGCAGCGCGGCCTCAGCGACTATTCGGCGGAACTCGGCTTCGTGCGGCGCAACCGCGGCCAGGCCTCGTTCGACTATGCCGGCGATCCGGTCGCCAGCGGCCTGTGGCGCCACGGCCTGACCGATCGCCTCACCGTCGAGACGCATGCCGAGGCGGGCGGCGACACGGCGCTGGCCGGCGGCGGCGCCCATCTCCTGCTCGGCATGGCCGGCGTACTCTCGGCCGCGCATGCGCGCAGCCGCCATGCCGGGGCGAGCGGATCGCTGACCAGCATCGGCTACCTGCTGCGGCAGCGCCGGTTCCAGGTCGGCGTGCAGGGCAGTCGTACACAGGGCGCCTACCGCGACATCGCCAGCGATTTCGGCCGGCCGCCGCCGCGGGCCAGTGCACGGGCGTTGCTCGGCCTCGACGCCGGCCGCATCGGCAACCTCGGGCTGGTCTTCGCCCACCTGCGCTACCCGGACGAGCCGGCGTCGCGCTACGTCAGCGCGTCGTGGTCGCGTTCGATCGCGAGGCGGGCGGCGCTGCATGTCAACCTCAACCGCAACCTGGAGGATGCCCGCGACCGTGGCGTCTTCCTCGGCTTCACGATGAGCCTGGCCGGCCCGGTGCAGCTCGGTGCCTCGCTGCAGCGCGAGCGCGGGACCGACACGCTGACGGTCGAGGTGGCGCGCCCGATACCCGGCGACGGCGGCACCGGCTGGCGCGCCCAGGCGCGCGGCGGCGACGGCGATGCCGGTGGCCTGGCCGAACTCGGATGGCGTGGACCCTGGGTGCAGCTGCTGGCCGGTGCGCAGGCGTCCGGCGACGAGCGGATGGCTTATTCCGGAATGAACGGCGCCCTGGTCTGGGCCGCCGGGCACCTGTTCGCGACGCGGCGCGTGGACGATGCCTTCGCGGTCGTGTCCACGGCCGGCGTCGGCGACGTGCCGGTGCTGCTCGAGAACCGCCCGATCGGCCGCACCGATGCCGACGGCGTACTGCTGGTGACCCCGCTCAACGCCTACCAGCGCAACCGCATCGCGATCTCGCCGCTGAACCTGGCGGCGGACCTGCGGGCCGACGTCGTCGAGCACAGCGTGGTGCCGATGCGCGGCACCGGCACCCATGTGCGCTTCGACATCGCCGCGCGGGACGGTATCACGCTGACCCTGGTCGACACGGCCGGCACGCCGCTGCCGGCAGGAAGCCGCATCCGCCGGCAGGGACATCCGCCCGCCGTGGTCGGCTACGACGGCCTGGCCTACATCGAGAACCTGGAGGACGACAACGTGCTGGAGATCGAACGGCCCGCAGGCCCCTGCCGTGTGCGATTCGCGCGGCCGGCGCGGCCGGCGGCCACCACGCCGGGACCGCTGACATGCCGATGAGCCACGCGGTGCGCACAGCGGCGGCGCTGCTGGCGGCCGTGCTCGGCGGCGGCGCACAGGCGGTGACGACCTGCAGCGCCACGATGACCGACATTAGCTTCGGTGCCGTGGACCCGCTCGGCGGCCTGGTCGACGCCACCGCCACGATCAACTACCAGTGCACCTACAGCAGCGGACTGCTCGGCAACCTCTACGGCGTCTATGCGCGGTTGTGCCTGAGCATCGGCACCGGCGCGCAGGGCACCGGCATCGCGCCGCGGCAGATGACCAACACCAGCGGCGACGTCATGGCCTTCCAGCTCTACCGCGACGCCGGCCACAGCCAGACCTGGGGATCGATCGATACGCCGGGGACGCCGCCGCTGCAGCGCGACCTGAGCTTCACGATCCTCGGTGTCGGCACCACCCGGACCGGCTCGGCCACCGTCTACGGGCGCGTGCCGGCCGGACAGACCGGGCTCGGCATCGGCAGCTACGCGAACGCGTTCAGCGGCATCCACACCCGGCTGTCGTTCCGCTACAACGAGGTATTGCTGAGCCTGGGCACGTACCCGGCGGACTGCGGCACCGCCAACAACGGCACGTTCGCGTTCACGGCGAACGCCAACGTGGCGCCGGCCTGCACGGTCAGCGCTGCCGATCACGATTTCGGCCCGGTGGACGGGTTGCTCGGCGTCGCCCACGATGCCGCCTCGGCGATCAGCCTGCGCTGCACCTATCGCGCGCCGTGGCAGGTGAGCCTGGGCAATGGCCAGAACGCGTCGGGAGCCGCCCGGCGCATGAGCGGCGCCGGCGGCCTGATCACCTACGAGCTCTATCGCGACATCGCCCGCAGCCAGCGCTGGGGCAGCAGCCTGGGCATCGACACGCTGGCCGGGACCGGCACCGGCACCACGCAGAACCTGACCGTGTACGGCCGGGTTCCGGCGCAGGCGCCGCGCGCCGCGGGCCTGTACACCGACACCATCGTCGTGACCGTGACCTACTGAACGCCGCGCGGCCGGCGTGCCCTCAGCGCGAGGACACGTACTTCTCGCGCCGGATCTGTCGCACTGCCAGGCCGGCGTGCTGCAGCAGCGCGAAGCTCTCGTCGACCATGTCCGGATTGCCGCACAGGTAGGCGATGTCGCGTATCGGGTCAGGTGCCAGGTCGGCCAGCGCGACCTGCACGCGGCCGTTGCGGTCGCCCGGACGCGGCGGCGTGCGCGGCACGCGGCTGAAGCACGGATGGAAGCTGAAGCCGGGCACGTCCCTGGCGAAGGCCTCGAACTCCTCGCCGTAGAGCAGTTCGGCCTCGTTGCGGGCGCCGTAGACCAGCGCCACCTCGCAGCCCCGCTCGCCGATCGCCTGTGCCAGCGACGGCAGCATCGCCCGGTACGGCGTGACGCCGGTGCCGGTCGCCACCAGCAGATAGCGCCCGTTGTGGTCGCCGTCCTGCAGGCAGAAGCGCCCGTACGGACCGCTCGCATCGATCGTTTCGCCGACCGCCAGGTGCGCCAGCCGTTCGGTGGCGGCGCCGCCGCTCACGTACGAAACGGCGATCTCGACCCGTCCGCCGGCGGACGGGTCGTCGCTGCGGGTGGCGATCGAGTAGCTGCGCTTGGTCGGAGTGCCGTCGGCGTACTGGAAATGGAACTGGATGAACTGGCCCGGCACGAAGGCCACCGGCTCGCCGTCGGTGCGCTCGAAGGTGAGGTGCCGCACGCTGGGAGCCAGCATCCGGCCGGCGGTGAGGCGCAAGGGAAACAGCCTGATCACGGGGAAGGGAACCAACCGGTGGTCGCGGCCCGCTATACTAGCAGGGCCATGTCGGCCCTCCCCGCGTTGCCCCATCCCCCACTCCGATGAATACCGTGCCCGCGCTCGAACTCCACGAGCTGCGCAAGATCTATGCGACCGGCGTCGAGGCGCTCAAGGGCGTGACCCTGAGCGTCCAGCCCGGCGATTTCTTCGCGCTCCTCGGCCCCAACGGGGCCGGCAAATCCACGTTGATCGGCATCGTCAGCTCGCTGGTCAATGCCTCCAGCGGCGAGGTGCGGGTCTTCGGCGTCGACCTGCACGCCCAGCGCGCCGCGGCGATGCGCATGATCGGCCTCGTGCCACAGGAGATGAACTTCAACCTGTTCGAGAAGCCGTTCGACATTCTCGTCAACTACGCCGGCTTCTACGGCATCCCGCGGGCCGAAGCGATCGTCTGCGCCGAGCAGGAACTCAAGCGCGCCCAGCTGTGGGACAAGGCGCAGACGATGTCGCGCAACCTCTCCGGCGGCATGAAGCGGCGGCTGATGATCGCGCGCGCGATGATGACGCGGCCGCGGCTCCTGATCCTCGACGAGCCGACCGCCGGCGTCGACATCGAGATCCGCCGCGGCATGTGGCGCACGCTGCGCGAGGTCAACGCCGCCGGCACCACCGTGATCCTGACGACGCACTACCTCGAGGAAGCCGAGAGCCTGTGCCGCAACCTGGCGATCATCGACGGTGGCCGCATCATCGAGCAGGGGCCGATGAAGGCGTTGCTGGCCAAGCTCGACGTGGAAGGCTTCGTCCTGGACATCGACGGCCCGCTGCCGGACCGGCTGCCGGAGATCGAAGGCGTCATGCTGGTGGCCGAGGACGGCCACACGCTGGACCTGGAAATGCCCAGGGCGATGGACCTCAACCGCGTGTTCGCGACGCTCGATGCCGCCGGCATCCGCGTGCGCTCGATGCGCACCAAGTCCAACCGCCTGGAGGAACTGTTCGTGCGCCTCACCGGAAACCGCGAGGCCGCCGCATGAGCACGCCCTCGACGCATCCCAACCTGGTCGCCTTCCTGACGATCGTGCGCCGCGAGGTCATGCGCATCCTGCGCATCTGGGGGCAGACCCTGGTGCCGCCGGCGATCACGATGACGCTGTACTTCCTGATCTTCGGCAGCCTGATCGGCAGCCGCATCGGCGACATGGGTGGCCACGACTACATGGACTTCATCGTGCCGGGCCTGGTCATGATGTCGATCATCCAGAACAGCTACGGCAACATCTCCTCGAGCTTCTTCGGCGCCAAGTTCGGCCGCCACGTCGAGGAGCTGCTGGTCAGCCCGATGCCCAACATCGTGATCCTGTCCGGCTACGTGGTCGGCGCGGTGGTGCGCGGCCTGATGGTCGGCGTGATCGTGCTGGGCATCGCGATGCTGTTCACGCACGTGCGCATGCCGCACCCGCTGGTCACGCTCTCGACCGTCGTGCTCGGCGCGACGATCTTCTCGCTGGCCGGCTTCGTCAATGCGGTCTACGCCAAGAAGTTCGACGACATCGCGATCGTTCCGACCTTCATCCTGACCCCGCTGACCTACCTCGGCGGCGTGTTCTACTCGGTCAAGCTGCTGCCGGAATGGGCGCAGACGCTCACGTACGCCAACCCGATCTTCTACATGGTCAACGCGTTCCGCTACGGCCTGCTCGGCGAGAGCGACGTGCCGCTCGGCATCGCCTACGCGCTGATGATCGGTTTCACGGTGGGGCTGACCGCACTCGGCCTGTGGCTGTTGCGCACCGGGACCGGCCTGCGTTCCTGAGCGTGGTCCACCGGCCGAGCGTGGCCGGGCGGTCGGTCAGCGCGGGGCCGGCAGCGCCGCCAGCCAGGCGGCGATCGCGTCGATCGAGGCGTCGTCCAGCCGGCTGGCGACGTCGCGCATGATGAAATCGTTGCTGGTGTGCACCAGCTTGCCGCTGCGATAGTCGCGCAGCCGGGTCGCCACGTACTGCGCCTGCTGGCCGTAGAGCAGCGGATAGGCCCGGTACTGCGTATCGCGGGAGGCCTCGGACGCGGCCAGTACATGGCCCTTGGCATCGGCGCCGTGGCAACCCTGGCACGGGGGTACGCCGCGCGCCGGGTCGCCGTCCCGGTACAGCGTGCCGCCGCGGTCGAGGATCGCCGGCTCGGCTGCCGCCGCGGGTGGCGGTACGTCCAGCGCCAGGCCGGCGTAGTGCACGGCGAGGTTGCGCAGGTCGGCATCCTCGAGCGGCTGCACCAGCGCCGTCATCGGCGACTCGGGCAGGGTTCCGCTCTTGTAGCGCAGCAGTTCCTGGTAGAGATAGTCGGCATGCTGCCCGGCCAGGTTCGGGAACAGCGGTACCGGCGAGACGCCGTTCGCGCCGTGGCAGGCGAAGCACAAGGTGGCGGCCTTCTCGGCGCCCGCGGCGGCATCGCCCTGCACCGGCTCGATCCGGCGCAGGTCGACGTAGTCGGCCGCGCGGGCCGCCGGAGCGCTGCCGAGCAGGGCCAGCGCGAGGCCTTGGAATGCGAACAGTCCCAGCGTCTTCATCGCGCCCTCACAGTCTGATCGTCAGCAGCAGGCCGACCAGGTTCGCGTCGTAGTCCTCCGGGCCGCCGTCGCTGTAGACGCGATGGTCGATGACCCGGGCCTCGTCGAAGCCGAGGTAGTGCCAGTCGCTGACGCGGCCACGCTCGTAGTAGTCGAACAGGCGCAGCGACACCTGCTCGTTGATCGGCATCGTCACGCCCAGCGTCAGCGAGTTGAGCTTGTACTTCATCGTCGGGAAGGCGTTGCCGGTGTAGGCGGCCACGTCCGGCCAGGCCAGCGCCAGTTCCGACGCGAAGCGGTAGTGGGTCAGCCCGCGCGACCACAGCCAGTTCCAGGCCGCGTCCACCTTGAACCGGCGGAAGTCGTGCACGAAGACCGCGCCCATGCTGTGGTTGCGCTGTTTGTCGTCGACCCACCAGCGGCCGGCCTCGGGATAGGTGGCGCCGCCGAGCACCGGATCGGTCTGTGCCGCCGCGCCGTCCTCGTTGACGTTGGCGATGCCGAGCTTGGACCGGTCGTAGGCGTAGAACAGGCTGGCGTTGGTGCGCGGTGAGGGCTGCCATTCCCATTGCAGCGTCGCGCCGAGCGTGTCGAGCTTCTGCCGGCCCAGCTTCGCGTCGTAGTCGTTCCAGTCGCCGCGCAGCGAGGCGGTGAAGCTCATGTCCTCGCGCGGCATCACGGTGGCCATCAGGTCGATCTTGTTCTGGTCGCGGCTGGCCATGTCGTACTTGCGCAGCGCATCGACCGTATGCGCCGGCAGGCCGCCTTCCGGTTCCACGAAGCCGGGCAGGTGCTCGGAGAACGTGAACGCATAGGGATCGTAGTCGTAGCGGTCACCGGACCGGCGCAGGTAGACGTAGTTGGCGCGCAGCGTCAGCCAGCCGAGTGCGCGGTTGGTCCAGTTGAGCTTGACCGTGCTGTCGTCGACCTGGCTGCGTTCGCGGTGCGAAGGCTCGTTGCGCGTGAAGCTGAAGGTGGCGCCCAGGCTGTCGCGTGCCGACAGCCGCCAGTCCGCCCCGATGTTGGCCTCGGTCGTCTGCGTATCGAGCGGCAGGCTCATCACGCGCGTCAGGATCGACGCCCCGGTGACCGGGTTCCAGATGCCGACCTCGCCCGGCACGACGGTTCCCTGCGAGCCGTTCTCGGCGACGTAGCCGTATTCGCCGGTCAGCGGGTTGTAGGCGAGGTAGGTGTTGCGGTAGTCCTCGCGATAGAAGCGCAGGCCGCCGCGCCAGGTCAGGTCGGCGGTCGGCTGCAGCACGACGCGCGCGTCGACCAGGGTGGTGTCGATGCGCATGTCGGCCGACCGGCGCGACAGCGACGCCGGCGTGTTCCAGTCGGCGCACGCGTACAGGAACGGGTTGGTCGGGCCGACCTGGCCGTTGCCGACGAGGTCGATGCCGAAGGTGCCCGTGCAATTGATCGGCGCCAGCAGATCGTCGTCCTGGCGCATGCTCGCGCCCGAGGCGGTGACCGAGAACTGGCCGTTCATCGGCAGGCTGCGGCTCAGGGTGGCGCGCAGGCTGTGGTAGTCGTTGTCGGGCTCGGTCGAGAACTGGCCCTGGGTCAGCTGCGAACTGCGTACGCCCGGGCCGGTCACCACGTTCCACAGCGCATAGGGCTGCTCGTAGGTGAAGCTGCGGTAGCGGTCGCGGTAGAACGACCCCGAGTAGCCGATGTCCATGCGCCAGCGGTTGCCGACGAAGCGGATGCCGGCATTGGTGTTGACGGTGCTGTCGTCGATCGGCCGGATCGTCTCGAAGATGCCGCCGTTGTCGGCGAACGCGAAGTTGAAGAAGAACGGCCCGCCGAACGGCCGCGTGCCCTCGCGCTGCTCGTCGGTGACGTTGAAGTAGCCGGTCCAGCGCGGATCGAAGAAGTAGTTGATCCCGAGGCCCTGCTTGTCGCGGTTGACCTGCAGCACGCGCTCGGGCGCGGCGGCGGACACGGCCGCGACCTGGGCCGGGGTGCTGGCGCCGGGAACCAGGCCGCCGGCGAGGGTCAGGTTGTTGCTGCCCACGCCGTCCCAGATCGAGCGTGCGTTGCCGCTGACCACGTTCTGCGTCGAGCGGGCGTACGCCTCGATCTTGTAGCTGCCGGCGCGGCCGACCGTGCCCTTGATGTACTGGTCGTGCTCGCTGATGTGGCTGGCGCGCACGTCGATGTAGCTGCCGTCGGACGGTCGCACGAAGTGCAGTTCCAGCAGGCCGAGGACGAAGCCGTCGTCCCAGCCGGCGTAGCGGCGCCACAGCGCGCTCTTGTCGTCGCCGCCGATGGTGAAGTAGCCGAACTGGATCGAGGAGTCGTACTGCTGCCAGGCACCGCTGCCGTCGAGCACCGGCGGCTCGGCCGGACAGGCGTACAGCGTGCCGGTCGGCGTGCGCTTCTCGCCGGGGCGCAGCCATGTGGTGCCGCGCGGATCCTTCGGATCGGCGGCGGCGCCGGCGCTGGGGTCGAACTTGTTGGCGATCCACAGGTCCACCCCGACGCCGCTGTCGGCCGCGGCGGGCGCGGACAGGGCGGCGGCCACCGCCAGGGCGAGGCAGCAGGTCGGGTTCCGCGACGGGATGCGCATGGCAGGCCTCCTACTTGTGCAGCCGTGGACCGGAGGGGTTGTTCGATCCGTGGATCTGCGCGTGGCAGGTGATGCAGCCGCGTCCCATGATCCGCTCGTCCGGATGCGGTCCGCCGGCGAGCGACTGCGGCGTCTGCAGGTCGTTGGGATGGCGCAGGTGCGAATGGCACTGCTGGCACAGGAACGGCACCGGCGCCACCAGCAGGCTCAGCTGGTTCGATCCGTGCGGCGTGTGGCAGTTGAGGCAGCTGCCGCGGACCGGGGCGTGCTCGAACAGGAACGGGCCGCGCTTCTCGGCGTGGCACTGGTAGCAGGTCTCGTTGACGCTGTTGGTCTTCAGCAGCGGATTGGTCAGCGAGCCGTGCGGGTTGTGGCAGTCGGCGCAGGTCATCTGCCCTTCGGGCAGCGGCATGTGCGAGCGCCGGTCGAACTGGGCGCGGATGTCGCGGTGGCATTGCGCACAGGTTTCGTTGATCGACGTGCGCGCCATCGAGCCTTCCGGCGAGACCCGTCCCATCGGATTGTGGCAGTCGCTGCAGGACAGCCCGTTGCGCTGGTGCACCGAGCCGAGCCAGTGGTCGCGGGCGCCGCCCTGGTGGCAGGCCAGGCAAGTCTGCGTCTGCACCTCGATCGGCGTGCCGGCGCCGTGGGTGAAGCCGATGATCAGTCCCTTCTCGGTGGGCTGCGCCGCATGCGCGGAACCCGGGCCGTGGCAGGCCTCGCAGACGGGCGCGCCGGGCGTGGCGGCCGCGGCGGCGCGCAGGCCGAGCGCGTGCAGCGTGTGGCTGAAATGATCGTTCTCGAGCGCATGGCAGGCGGTGCAGACCTGCTCGCCGACCGCCTTGGCATCCGGCGCGGCGGGATTGTGCGCCACCGCGGCGTAGGCGAATCCCGGCGGGGCGTCGCCGATCGGCTTTCCCTCGCCGGAGAGGTTGGTCGCCGGCAGCATGTCGGCCAACTGGTCGCGCGACTGCTGCGCCGGCAGCGGCAGCGGCGCCAGCAGCGCCAGGCCCGCGCCGGCCACGGCGGCGGTGGCCAGGAGAATGCGCAACAGGATCGGTCCGGGCTGCAGCATGGCCGGTCAACTCCAGGAGACGGGAAGGCGTCGCTGCGCGGCGGACGCGGGCGAGACGATCGGGAGGCGGGCACCGGCAAGGCCGGGCGGGCGGGTCGCGGCGGCGACACGCTGGGAGGACCGCCGATGCCGCGCACAGGGATGTGCTGCGGATCGCGGCAGGGCTGGCGACAGCTGGCCCACGATGGCACCCCAATTTGGTCGGGCCACGGCACAGTGCCCCGCCGTGGCCCGACCGAAACTAAACCCGTTGGTTTATGTCGGTCAAGCAGATTCGATGCTGCTGTGCATCAGGCCCGCACGCGAATGCGGTGATCCAGCCGGCGCAGGCGGGTCACTCGGTGCCGTGATGACGGCCCCGCCAGGGTGCGTAGAACGCGCGCAGGCGCGTCAGGTCGGCATCGAGGTCGTCGCTCGGCACGAACGGGGCGCCGATGCCGATCGTCTTGTCCGGATAGTGGAAATAGATCGGCAGGATCGGCACGCCGGCCTTGCGCGCGATGTGCCAGAAGCCGGTCTTCCAGCGCGTCACGCGCTTGCGCGTGCCCTCCGGCGTGATGCCGAGCCAGAACCGCTCGCTGCGCCGGAAGCGTGCGGCGGTCTCATCGACGATGCCGTGGGTCGCGCTGCGCTCGATCGGAATGCCGCCGAGACGGCGCAGCACGGTGCCGAGCGGGAAGAAGAAAAGCTCGCGCTTGACCATGAAGCCGATGTCGGCGCCCAGCGCGACCTTCGCCAGCAGGCCCCAGATGCCGTCCCACCAGGACGAATGCGGCGCGCCGATCAGGACCAGCTTCGGAAGGTCGGGCAGCGTGCCGGTCACGCGCCAGCCGGCGCGTTCGAGCAGCCAGCGCGCCAGGCGCCGGCCGGGCGCGGGTGCATGCTGCGGCGCCGACGGCGGCATCGCCGGCCAGGCAGGTGCGGTCACTCCCCGCCCCAGTCGCGGCGTCCGCGCCCCTGCTTGATCGTGCCGCGCGATTTCTTGGCCTCGATGCGGCGCTCCTTGGCGGCACGGCTGGGCCGGGTAGCGATGCGCGGCTTGGGCACGTGCAGCGCGGCGCGCACCAGCTCGGCCAGGCGCGCACGCGCATCCTCGCGGTTCTTGGACTGGTCGCGGAAGCGGCTGGCCTGGATCACCAGCACGCCGTCGGCCGTCATCCGGCGGTCGCGGCGCGCCAGCAGGCGCTCGCGGACCGGATCGGGCAGCGACGGCGAGCGGGCGACGTCGAAGCGCAGCTCCACCGCGCTGGCGACCTTGTTGACGTTCTGGCCGCCGGGCCCGCCCGCGCGGACGAAGCTCTCGACCAGTTCGTCATCACCGATCCGGATGCGTCCGTCGATATCGAGCATGGGCTCCCCGGTGCCGGTTCGCTCTAGTCGCGGAAGTTGTCGAACTGCAGCGGCATCGCTATGTCGGCCGCGCGCAGGAAGGCGATCGCCGCCTGCAGGTCGTCGCGCTTCTTGCCGTTGACGCGCAGCTTCTCGCCGTTGATCTGCGCCTGCACCTTGAGGCCGGACTCCTTCAGCCGCTTGACGATGTCCTTGGCCAGCGGCTGGTCGATGCCCTGCTTGAGCGTCACGCGCTGGCGCGCACGGCTGAGGTTGGATTCCGGGTCGGCGATCTCGGCGCAGCGGATGTCGATGCCGCGGCCGGCCAGGCGGACCTTGAGGATGTCGAGCATCTGCTTGAGCTGGAACTCGACCGGCGCCGAAAGCGTGACCACGCTCGCATCGAGCTCGAAGCTGGCATCGCTGCCCTTGAAGTCGAAGCGCTGGCCGATCTCGCGATTGGCCTGGTCGACGGCATTGGTCAGCTCGTGCTCGTTGATCTCGGAAACGATGTCGAAGGAAGGCATCGGCCGATTCTAGCAGGTGGCGTCGAGCGTCCTGGTCCGGCCGGGCCGCCGCGGTCTATCGCGGGTCGGCACCGGCGTCGGCCTGCCCGGACGCGTCCGGCGACGGCCAGCCGAAACGGTCCAGCAGGCGCAGCCAGCCGGCATCGAGCGGGGCATGCAGCTCGAGAGGGTGTCCGCCCACCGGGTGGCGCAGCCGCAGCCGCCAGGCGTGCAGCAGGAGGCGGTGCGACTGGAAGTGTTCGCGGAACAGCCGGTTGTGTTCGCCGCGGCCATGGCTGGTGTCGCCGATCAGCGGGTGATGGATGTGCGAGAAGTGGCGGCGGATCTGCCGGTAGCGGCCGGTTTCCGGGACGATCTCCACCAGCGCGTAGCGCTGGCACGGATAGCGGCTGATCGCGATCGGCACCTCGACGGTGGCCAGGCGCTGCCAGCGCGTCAGCGCCGGCTTGCGCGGGCCCGATTCGCGAACACCGGGCAGCGGATAGTCGACCTGGCCGGTCGTTTCCGGCCAGCCGCGGCAGACGGCCAGATACCGCTTTTCCACGGAGCGCGCCATCAGCTGGCGCCCCAGGTCCGCGGCGATCTCGGCATTGCGCGCGACCAGCACGATGCCGCTGGTCGCGCGGTCGAGCCGATGGACCAGCTGCACCGGACCGCCCGCCTGCGCGCGCAGGCGATCGATCAGGTAGTCGCTGTCGCTGCCGACCAGCCGGCTGCGATGGACCGCCAGCGCGGCCGGCTTGTCGACGGCCAGCAGGTGATCGTCGCTGTACAGGACCGGCAGCGGTGCTTCGACGCCGCCGCCGGCGCTCACCGCTTGGCGTCTGCGGCCCGCTGCACCTCGTTGAGCAGCACCTGGGCGCTGCGCACGGCCATCTGCGAGGACTTGGCCAGCGCGGACTTGCCGAAGCCGCTGTTGTTGGCGGTCTCGGCGCTCATCTGCGCCCGGATCTCGCCGGCACCGGTCACGCACTCGTTGACCCGGCGTGTCAGGTCGGCGTTGTTGAGCTGGCTGCGTTCGATGATCTGGCGCGCCTGCTGGCAGAGGTGATCGAGTTCCTCCGCCGAGCTGTTGAAGCGCTGCTCGGTGGTCTCGCCGACCGGTTCGAACGTGTTGACCGGCGCCGCCGGTGCGGCCACGGGCGGCGGCGGTGGCGCGACGGCCGGCTGTTCGGCAGCGGGCAGCGCCGGCAGGGCGGCCAGCAGCTTCATGGCCCGCTCCGTCGGCTTGGACTTGGCCAGGTCGGTGAACAACAGCTGCTGCGGGTTGCGCGTCGCGTCGTTCAGCCAGCCCTGCACGGTGCGGCGGCACTCGTCCTTGTGGTCGCCCAGATAGGCCTCGGGCAGGCCGCTCTGCAGCTGGCCGTCGCCGGACCACGCGCGCAGGCAGTTCACGGCGTCGGCGTCGACGCGGTAGTCGGGCTGTCCTTCGGTATGCAGCAGCTTGGACAGCTCGGCGTCGGTCAGGCCGTCGGCCTTGCCGCTGCAGCCGGCGAGGGCCGCCAGGCAAAGGCCGAGCGCGGTCGAAAGAGCAAGGCGCGGGTAGGTCATCGGGATCTCCATCAGGTATCGGTAGAACGCAGGGCCGCGAAGAAGGCGCCGGTCGCGCCCAGCAAGGCCAACCATGCAGGCCAGGGAACATCGCCCGCCCGTGCGGTATCGGGTGCGGACGTCCACAGCAGCGCGGCGGCGACCACCAGGGCGGCGCCCAGCATGCGCCAGCCAGCGCTGCGCCGGTCGCTGCGGGCAGTGCCGGCCAGGCGCTTCAGATCGTCGGATGCGAGGCGAAGTTCCAGCCGGCCCTCGGTCGCCTGCTCCAGCAGGCGGTGCGTCAGGGTCGGCATGTCCGGTGCCGCGGCCAGCCATTCAGGTACGCGCCGCCGCAGCCGCGCCAGCAGCGCGCGCGGGCCGTGGCGCCGCCGCCAGATCCGCTCCAGCACCGGCTTGGCGGTGGCCCAGATGTCGATCGACGGGTCGAGCAGGCGTCCGACGCCCTCGATGTTGAGCAGCGTCTTCTGCAGCAGGATCAGCTGGGGCTGCAGCACCAACTGGTAGCGGCGCGCGGTCTGGAATAGCTTGACCGTGACCTCGGCCAGGGAGATCTCGCTGAGCGGCCGCGTGAAGTACGGTTCGCAGACGGCGCGCACGGCCGACTCGAGCTCGTCCAGGCGGACGCTCGCCGGCATCCAGCCGGCACGCACGTGCAGCTCGGCGATGCGCCGGTAGTCCTGGTTGAACAGCGCGATGAAGTTCTCGGCCAGCCAGTACTGGTCGGCCTCCGGCAGCGTGCCCATGATGCCGAAGTCGAGCGCGATGAAGCGCGGGTCCTCACGGCGGGTGGTGTCCACCCAGATGTTGCCGGCATGGGCGTCGGCGTGGAAGAAGTTGTCGCGGAAGACCTGGGTGTAGAACAACTCCACACCCTTGGCCGCCAGCCGCCGGCGGTCGATGCCGGCGGCGTCGAGGGCTGCCAGGTCGTCCACCGGGATCCCGCTGACGCGCTCGAGCGTCAGCACGCCGGCGGTGCTGTGCGACCAGTGGACCTCGGGCACCTTCAGGTCGTCGGAACCGGCGAAATTGCGGCGCAGCAGGCTGGCGTTGGCCCCCTCGCGTTGCAGGTCCAGCTCGTTGACGAGGGTGGTCTCGATCTCGTCGACGACCTCGTGCGGCCGGATCTTGTCGGCATTGGGATGATGGCGCGCGGCGACGTCGGCCAGCGCACGCAGCAGCGCGACGTCCCGCGCGATGCGCGGCGCGATGTCCGGCCGCAGCACCTTGACCACGACCGCGCGGCCGTCCGGCAGCGTGGCCGCGTGCACCTGGGCGATCGACGCGGAGGCCAGCGGCGTCTCGTCGAACGCGGCGAACAAGGTCGCGACCGGCTTGCGCAGCTCGCGCTCGACGGCGGCGCGGGCGACGGCACCGGGAAACGGCGCGACGCGATCCTGCAACGCGGTCAGCTCGTCGGCGATGTCCGCCGGCAGCAGGTCGCGACGGGTCGAGAGGATCTGCCCGAACTTGACGAAGATCGGCCCGAGTTGGGTCAGCGCCAGTGCCAGGCGGGCGCCGCGCGGCTGGCTCGCGACCGCTGCCGACGGTCCGGGCAGCAGACGGCGCAGCCAGCGCAGCGAACGGCCGCCGCGCGCGTCGTCGACGAGGTCGAACAGGCCGTGCCGCGATGCCACGATCAGGATGCGGCCGAGGCGCGGTACCAGGCGCACCGGTGTCACGTGCCGGCGCCCGGGACCCGGCCCGCCAGCCGCTGTACGCGGGCGTGCAGGCGATCGCTGCGCTCGCGCAGCGCGTCGACCTCGTCGAGGAAGGTCTCGACCTCCGCCTTGGCGACCAGGTCGCGGCTTTCCTCGACCAGGTAGTCGGCGGTGTCGCGCGCCAGCGCACCGGCCGCGGCGCGCACCCAGCCGGCGCCGCCCCGGGCCAGCCGCGCGACCTGGAAGCCGGCGACGTCGCCGAACGCGCGGGCGAAGGCCTCGTCGATGTCGGGCGTGAAACCGTGGACGATCCGCTCGAGCCGCCGTGCCAGTTCGGCATCGCCGGCGATCTCGATGCGACCCGGCGCCAGCGGGGCATCGCCACCGCGGGTGGCCGCCATCGCCAGCAGGGCGCCGGGCGTCGCGGCCAGGCGCAGGTCGCCGTCGTTCGACGCCGGTCCGATCCGCAGCCGGCCCTCGTCCACCGTGGCGCGCAGCGCCAGGCCGGTACCGTCGAACCGCAGCACCACGCTGCGCCCGTCCAGCGCGGCCACGCGCCGCCCGGTTTCCGGGTCGAGCGCCAGCGCGCGTGCCAGCGCCTCCTCGAGCAGGCGGCCGAGAATGGACAGGGTGCGGCTGGGAGTGCGGGCGACGCCGGCGGCGGGGGTGGGCATCGGCCGATTCTACCGTGACCGCGGCGCGCCACGCCGCCGCGGCCGGACCTTCCGGCGGAGCGAAAGCCCTTGCGGGATTTGCCGCCGGTTCTTCTATCTGTCTTTCAAGGGGCCGATCCGTACCGGAATCGCGGCTTCGCAGACCGGGAACGTCAACGATCCGGCGGTAGCCGCCGGGCCGCCGTCCATTTCCTAACCGTCTTGCTCGGGGAGAGCGCATGAACATCGTTTCCGTCCGCTGGTTGCCGGCCGTTGCCGGCGTCGTCCTTTCCACCGCGGCCTGGCCGTCCGCCGCAGTTACCCAGCCCACCGTTTCGAGCTACCAGCGCGCGGCACCCGGCGCGGCGCCGGCGGCCGGGGAAGCGCCCGTCTGCGCCGAGGATTTCGACCACGTCGACCGGCTGTACGGCGAGGACGGCTGGCTGCGCTTCAATACCAGCGCGCTGCCGACCGACTGGCCGGCACCCACGGCACGCCGCTGGGACCAGGGCAGCATCCATTCCGGCGCGGTTACCGGCGTGCCCGGGTCGAGCATCACCGCCGAGTACGTCGCCGACAACCACGGCACCGCATCGGTCTGGGCGGTGACGCCGCCGATCGACTTCGGTGCCGGCAACCGCCTGAGCTTCTGGACGCGCAGCCTGCCCGCGCAGTCCGGCAATTTCCTGAACCCGACGCCGGCGCCGGACCGCCTCTTCGTGCGGGTGTGTACGGCAATGCCGTGCCTGGACGTCGGCACCGACGAGGCCGCGGTCGGCGATTTCACGACCACCGTCCTGGCGATCAACGAGAACCTCGCCTGGCCCGAACAGAGCGACGGCTGGCCGGCGTACCCGTTCTACTGGAGCCGCTACCAGATCGACGACCTGCCGACGTCGGGGACCGGCCGCATCGCCTTCCACTACCACGTCCCGAACTACTGGTGGCCCGACTTCGCCACCTGGCCGAACTGGGGCAGCAACGGCACCCAGGTCAACATCGACGCGGTCGAGCTGCAGGGCGCGGCGCGCTGCCCGTTCCGCCACAACCGGCTGTTCGGCGCGGGCTTCGAACCGACCGCGCCGATGCTGACGCAGAGCGTGGACCCGCGCACGATCACTCATCCGCTCAACATCGGCTGCGCGCTGCAGCCGACGTCGTACCTGCGGCGGTTCGACCTGGCCGGCGTGCCGGTGCTGTCCGGCGTGGCGACCGACACGATCGAGGTCGCCAGCGTCGAGGTGGGCATCGAGCTGGCGCGCAAGAACCAGCACATCAAGACGACGCTGTACACGATTCCGGACGGTGCGCCGCTGACCTACGCCAACCTCACGCCGATCGGTTCGGCGCGTACCCAGGTCTCGATCAGCGACAGCGGAGCGCTCAAGAACCTTCCGGTCGCCGGCCTGATCGAGACGTCGGCCGGCACGCCGGTCGCGGTCGACCTGGTGGTCGAGGTGACGGCCGAGGACGGCCTGGAATTCCTGCTCGGCGCCAACTCGGCCGGCCAGACCGCCCCGAGCTTCCTGGCGGCATCGGGCTGCGGGAATCCCGAACCGACGGACCTGGCGACCGGCGACTTTGGCGGCGGCGTCAACTATCCGGACATCCATCTGATCATGACCGTGAACTTCGAAGATCCGGCCGATCCGGGCACATGAACGCGGCCCCGTGCGCCGCCGGCGGCCGCGCATCGTCCGGCCGCCGGCGCGCCGGCACGCCACGTGCGACCCGCCGTGTCTAGCGGCCTGGTCGCGGCCGTGCCGTGCGCGGCCGTCGAGCGCGACCTGGCCGCGCCGCGGCCCGCGGCTGGACGCGGCCGGCCCGCGCGGCCCAAGATGGCGCCGGTTGCCGGACCCGCGCCGCTGGTGGACGTTCCCGAAGACATCACCCGACTGCTCGACCAGGCCCGCGACGGCGAGCGCGACGCCTGGGCGCGGCTGTTGCGGCGGACCTATGCCGACATCAAGCGGCTGGCGCGGCATCAGCTGGCGCAGGGCGCGACGATGCCAACCCTCAACACCACCGGTCTGGTCAACGAGTGGTACCTGCGCATCGTCGATGCGGGCGATGCGGTGCCGGAGAACCGGCAGCATTTCTTCGCCTTGACGGCCAGGATCATGCGCCAGGTGATCTGCGCCTACGCACGCGAACGCGCCACCGCCAAGCGCGGCGGCGACCAGCGCCGCGTCGAGCTGGACCAGATCGACCAGGAGATCGGCGAGGAAGCGAACCGTTTCGTCGCCCTCGACCAGGCGCTGACGCGCCTCGCCGTCGAGAACGGGAACATGGTGCGCGTCGTCGAGTGCCGTTTCTTCGCCGGCATGACCGAGACCGAGACCGCCGAAGCCGCCGCGATTCCGTTGCGCACCGTGCAATGGCTGTGGGCGCAGGCGCGCGAGCGCCTGGCCCACATCCTGGAGGCGCCGTGACGACGTTGACCTTCGAACCCGGCGGCGCCTTGCGCAGCCGGCTGGTCTCGTCCCTGCTCGGCGCCGGGCTGGCGCCGCTGGAACCGGGCACGCGCATCGGCCCGTTTCGCGTCGTGCGCGAGATCGGCCAGGGCGGCCTGGGCGTGGTGCATCTGGCCGAACGCGCCGACGGCGCATTCGAGCAGCAGGTGGCGTTGAAGCTGATCGCGCCGGAGGCCGACGCCGACGTCGCCGAGGCGCTGCTCGCGCGCGAGCGGCGGCTGCTGGCGCGGCTGCAGCATCCGAACATCGCGCGGCTCCTCGACGGCGGCCGCAGCGAAACCGGATTGCTGTGGTTCGCGATGGACCACGTCGAGGGCGAGCGCATCGATCGCTGGTGCGATCGCCACCAGTGCGACCTGCGGGCGCGCATCGGCCTGATGCTGGCCGTGTGCGCCGCCGTCGCCTACGCGCATGCGCGGCTGGTGGTCCATCGCGACATCAAGCCGTCCAACATCCTGGTGGACGCCGACGGCGTGCCCAAGCTGCTGGACTTCGGCATCGCGGCGGCCCTGGACGACGCCAGCGACGATCCGGCCCGGCGCGCCGCGACACCCGGCTATGCGAGCCCCGAGCAGCATCGCGGCGACCCCGCCGGCGTGGCCCAGGACATCTACCAGCTCGGCCGCCTGCTCGCCGCGCTGCTGGAGCGAACCCCGGCGCGCTCGCGCCGCGCCGATGTCGAGGCGGTGTGCCGCCGCGCGACCGCCGCCCAGGCCGAGGCGCGCTATGCCAATGTCGAAGGCTTCGCCGCCGACCTGCGCGCCCTGGTCGAGCACCGTCCGGTCGCCGCCCGCCGCGGCGGATCGCTGCATCGGTTCGGCCTGCTGGTACGGCGCCACCGGCTCGGCACGATCGGCCTGTTCGCGGCCGGCCTGGTGCTGGTCGCGACGATCGGCTATTTCCTCTGGAACCTGGACCTGGCGCGCGACCGCGCCGAGCGCGAGGCGCGCACGGCCCGCCGGGTCAGCGGTTTCCTGGCCAGCGTGTTCGAGCAGGCCGATCCGGCGCGCAATCGCGGCGTCCGGCCGGATGTCGACACCTTGCTGGCCGAGGGGGCCCGGCGCATCGAGACCGAACTGGCCGACGAGCCGGCCGTGATGGGCGAACTGCTGACGACCCTGGCGACCGTCTATCTCAAGCTCAACGACAACCATGCCGCGCAACCGCTGCTGGACCGCGCCGTCGCGCTGGCCGAGCACGACCCGGAGCTTCCGTCCTCGGTCCGCGCGCAGCGCTACTGGCTGCAGGCGATGGCGCTGCGGCAGACCGACCGCGACCGGGCCGCTGCGCTGCTGGAGCGCGCGCAGGCGGTGATCGGCGACGCCACGCCCGAAGAGGCCGGCCTGCACAACCGCATCCTGCATGCGCAAGCGATGCTGGACAGCGCGGCGGGCCGCAAGGACCGCATGGTCGCGCGGCTGCACGAAGCACTGGCGCACGGACGACGCTACCTGCCGGAAGGCGACCCGGGCACCACCGCCAACCTGCTGAGCCTCGGCCAGGAACTGATCGGCACCGACCGCGGCGACGAAGCGCTGGACCTGCTCGAGGAGGCACTGCGGCGGGCCCGCGAGTTCCAGGGTGAGCGACACCCGTACACGGTATACGCGCAGTCGATGCTGGCCTCGGCGCTCGAGGCGCAGGGCCGCAGCAGCGAGGCCGAGGCATTGATGGGCCAGGTGCTGGTCGCGACGCGCGAGCTGTTCGGCGAGCGGTCCGGCAACTACGCGGTCCAGCTCAACCAGCAGGCCGGCCTGCTCCTGCGCCGCGGTGATCCGAAGGCCGCCGAGCCGCCGCTGCGCCAGGCGCTGGCGATCGGCGAGGCGCTGTCGGCCGAGAACGACCTGGCCAGCGTCGATACGCTGCAACTGCTCGGCGACGCGCTGCTGGCGCAGGGCGACGCGCCCGGCGCCGAGGCCGCCTACCGCCGCATGCTCGAACGCAACCGCGAAGGACGTCACGCGCAGGAAGCCGACGTCGGCCAGCGCTCGCTCAAGCTCGCGCAAGCGCTGGCCGCGCAGGAGCGCTGCGACGAGGCTGCCGCCGCGCTCGCCACGGCACGCCGGCGCGCAGCCACGGTTCCGGCGCCGCCCTCGCTCCAGTCGGAACTCGCGGTGCCGCTGCGCGGCTGCGATCGCTGACCGGCGGACGCTGGAGGATCGCGCGTGCGTGAGCCGCGGCGTTCCCGGGCCGTGGCCGGCGGGGCTGGCGGTCAGCGGCGCGCCAGGCGCGCCAGGGCGTCACGCGTGGACGCCTGCGGCGCGTAGCCCAGGTCGCGGCGTGCGGCGGCGATGTTGAACCAGGCGTTGCGGTTGACGAGGTTGAGCAGGAACGGTTCCAGCAGCGGCTGCCGGCCGCCGGGCAGGCGCCGGCGCAGGCCGGCACTGGCCGCCAGCCAGTGCGCCAGCTGCGGCGAGAGCCGGCGCGTCGGAAGCGCCAGTCCGTGCGCGCGCAGCAGCGCCGCGAGCAGGGCCTCGATGCTGATCGGCTCGCCGTCGCTGACGAAATAGCTGCGGCCGGCGATCGCCGCATCCGGTTCCAGGCGCTCGACCGCGAGCGCATGGGCCAGTGCCGCATTCTCGACGTGGCAGCAGTCGATGCGGTTGGCGGGACTGGCCGTCAGGCGCAGGCGGCCGCGGCGCGCCAGGTCGATCAGGCGCGGCGTCACGCGTGCTTCCTCGGGCGCCCACAGCAGGCCGGGCCGCAGCGCGACCGTCGCCAGCGCCTCGCCGTTGGCGGCCAGAACGCGCTGTTCGGCCAGCGCCTTGGCGTGCGGGTAGGCGGCCGGCCAGCGCGGCGGATACGGCAGTGTTTCGCCACCGCCGTTGATGTCGTGCACGCCGACCACCACGCTGGCGCACGAGGTGAACACCAGGCGGCGCACGCCGGCCAGCTCGGCGGCGGCCAGCACGACGTCGGTGGCGGCGACGTTGGCCTCGTAGCAGGCCTCGATGGCCGCCAGCGGATCGGCGTTGCCGGCGACGTGGACGATCGCATCGCAGCCGTTGGCGATGGCGATGACGGTGTCCAGCGATTCGGTCGTGCCTTCCCATTGCTCGACACCGAGCGCGTCCAGCGGCGGCTGCGGCGTGCGTACCAGCGCGCGTACCAGGTGGCCGCGGTCGACCAGCTGGCGTGCGATCGCACGTCCGAGCAGACCGCCGGCACCGGTAAGCAGGATCTGCATGGTCGTGTGTCCCCGGGGGCGCAGGCGACGGCCTGCGGACGGCACACTTTAACGATTCGCTCAGCTCCTGCGGACTAAGTTCATCACATTCTTCCTTGGGGATCGGCTGATGCGCTTCGTGGCAATGCTGTTGCTGCTGCTGGGCTTGAGCGCGCACGCGCAAGAGATCAGCGGTACCACCGCGTCGGGCGTCTGGTATCGCATCGCGGTACCCGCGGGCTGGCAGGCCGGCGGACCGCTGGTGCTCTACCAGCACGGGTTCAATTTCTCGGAGGCCGACGGCCCGCCGTCGCTGGGGCCGCTGCGCGACGTCATGCTCTCGCAGGGCTATGCGGTCGCCGCCTCGGCCTATGCCCAGCGCGGCTGGGCGGTGTTCACGGCGATCGAGGACAACCGCGAGCTGCTCGCGCTCTTCACCGAGGAGTACGGCGCGCCCGGCGAGATCGTGCCGTTCGGCGGTTCGCTCGGCGGCCTGCTGGCGCTCAAGCTGGCCGAGACGCCGGGACTGCCGCCGGTTCGCGGCGCCTATGCGCTGTGTCCGGCGGCGGCCGGCTCGCGTCTCTGGGATCACGCGATCGACATGCGCCTGGCCTACGACGTGGTCTGCGACGGATCCGGCCGCCTGCCGCGAGGGCCCCAGCCGCTGCCGTGGGCGCTCGACCTCGGCGACATACCTGCCGACATCGAGGACCTGGAGAACCAGGTCGAGGTGCTGCGGGCACTGATCCCGCTCAACCAGTGCACCGGCGTCAACCTGCCCGAGCCCTTGCGCAGCAGCGGCATGAAGCGGCGGCTGGCGCAGCTGATGGCGGTGGCCGGGACCGATGACGAGACGTTCTTCATCACCAACATGGCCTACGCGATCTATGCGCTGAGCGACGTGGTGCGCGCGCCCGACAAGATGGCCGGGCGCAATCCGCTGGCCACCCGCGGCGTCGCCTATGCCGACCCGGCGATCGAGACCGGCATCGCGCGCGTCGATGCCGATCCGCTGGCCGCGCTGTCGCTGCGCTGGGCATCGGATTTCCGCGGTGCGGTGGGCAGCGCCAAGGTGCTCTCGCTGCACACCAGCGACGACCAGCTCGTGGTGCCGGCCAATCAGGACGTGCTGCGGCGGCACCTGCCGGCCGGCCAGCTCGTCAGCGCGATCGTGGCCGAGCAGGCACCGAGTCATTGCGGCTTTTCCACGGCGGAAGGACTGGCCGGCTGGGAGGCGCTGCGCGCCTGGATGGCCGGCGGCGATCGCCCGCAGGTCGCCGACCTGCAACAGCGGTGCCAGGCCCTGGCCACGGCGGGTGCCGACGGCGACTGCCGCTTCGATCCGCAGGCCTCGGTGCCGGCCCTGGACGCGGTGATCCCGCCGCGGCCGGCGGCCACGGCGATCGATGCACGCTACAGCGGCTTGTGGTTCGATCCGTCGCGTGCCGGCGAGGGCATCTATCTGGAGATCCTCGATGCGCCGCGTGCGCACGTGTACTTCTACACGTACCCGGGACAAGGCGTGGCGGGCGACCAGGCGTGGTTGAACGGCGTCGGCACCGTGGTCGACGGCGGCATCGTGTTCGACCAGGTCACGCGGCCGGTACGCCAGGCCGGCGGCGATGGCGGCCAGCAGTTCGTGCACGAGCCCTGGGGCCGCATCCTGATCAGCTTCGACGGCTGCGACCGCGGCCGCATGCGCTGGGAAGGCCCGGAAGGCTGGGGCAGCGGCGAGGTCGCGCTGACGCGGTTGAGCGCCCTGGAGGGCCTGAACTGCGATGCGGCGCCCGCGGCGCCGCCGCAGACCAGCGGGGCCTGGTTCGACCCGGCGTTCACCGGCAGCGGCTTCCTGATCCAGCAGCTGGGCCACGGACGCAGCTGGATCGGCTGGTTCGACGCCGGCGCCGACGGCGTGCAGACCTGGGCCGAGGGCACGATCGAGCCGGGCGCGTCGCAGCTGACGCTGTTCAACCGTGCCGGCACCCGGTTCGGTGCCGGGTTCGATGCCAGCCAGCTGGTGCTGGCGCCTTGGGGCGAGGTGCCGGTGCTGGAGGTGTCCTGTGGCGATCGCGGCCGCGCCGAGGTACGGCCGCGGCCCGGTCAGCTGCCCGTGCCGGCGACGCTGGACCTCACGCGCCTGACACGGCCGCTCGGCACCCCGGGCTGTCCGCCGTAACGCGATCGGCTTCTCGGAAGCCGCGGCGTCAGATCCGCTGACCGGCGCCGCGGCGAGACGGGCAGCCGGTACCGGCCGGTGCCGTCACGCGGTCTTCGCCGGTCCCTGCCGCAGCAGGTGCGCCTGCAGGTGGGTCCAGGCGATGCCCAGCAGCGGCGCGGCGACGCCGAGCGCGGCCGCGCGGTGCACGAGGTCGCCGACGATGTGCGCAGCCTCGATGCGCTGGTGCGATTCGAGGTCGCGCAGCATCGATGCCGTCAGCGGCGAGCCGGCCTGGGTCAGCGCGCCCAGCGCGGTGGCCTGGACCGTTTCGGAGATCGCCTGTCCGGCGGCCCGGGCCACCTCGACGCACTCGGCGTACAGCGCCCGCACGAACGCCTCGCCGCCGTCGGTCGCGACGATCACACCGATGCTCGCGCGCATCAGGCAGGTCGCGGCCGCGAGCGTCGTGAGGAACGAGTACTTGACCCACAGTTCGCGGTGGATGTCCTGGGCGTGCACCGCATCGAAGGACGCCGGCGCGAAAGCCTCGGCGATCGCGAGGCAGCGCGGGCTGTCGTGCGGGCCGCTGCGCTCGCCGAACGTGATCGACGCCACCGGCCCCAGGTGCAGGATCTCGCCATCGCCGCCCTTGGCGGCGCTGATGAAGCACAGGCCGCCGAGCACCCGCGCACTGCCGAAGCGCGCATCCAGGGCGTCGTAGTGCAGCAGGCCGTTGAGCAGGGGCAGGACGTCCGCACCGGCTTCCACCGCGGGCGCGATCGCCTCGATCGAGGCGTCCAGGTCGTAGGCCTTGCAGCTGAGCAGTACCAGGTCATAGCGGCGCGCCGCGACATCGGCCGGCAGGTCCTCGGCCGTCACGCAGCGCACCGCGAGGTCGGCGTTGCCGACCTGGCTGCGGATGCGCAGTCCTTCCGCGGCCAGTGCGCGTGCACGCGCCGGCCGGACCAGGAAACTCACGTCCGCGCCGGCTTGCGCCAGGCGGCCGCCGAAGTAGCCGCCGGTACCGCCGGCGCCGAGCACGAGCATTCTCATCGTTCAGATCGTCCGGCAGGGGGCGCTGCGCCCCGGTCGCCGGTCAGGATAGCGAGCGTCCTGTCCGTCTGCCACGGCGCCGGGCGGGATCGGCCGGGTGCTACGGGGTCTTGAACTCGCGCAGGAAGCGGTCGGCTTCCTGGGTGGCCTTGCGGATGTCGCCACGCAGGCGGTCGGCATCGGCCTGGATGCGCGGCAGCTCGTCCTTGATCGCGCCGATCGCGACGGCGTTGAGGTTGTGCTTGAGGTACAGCACCTGGTCGTTGAGCGCGGCCAGGGCCGGCTTGAAGCTGGCTTCGGCGCGACGCATCGCCTGGCGCACGGTTTCGTAGCGGGCGCGCGTGCGATCCAGCTGGCCCTTGGATCGCGCGCGCAGGCCGGCATCCTGGTACTGCGTCAGTTCCTTCGTCCATTCGCGGAACAGCGCATCGGCGACCGACTCCACTGCACCGATGCGTTCGCTCATCGTCGCCGCGCGGGCCTGCGCGACATCCAGCTCACCCTTGAGCTTCTGGTAGGTGGCTTCGAGGTTGCCGCCGTTGAACGCGACTACCGAGCGGAACTGCTCGAGCGCGTCGACATAGGCCTGTTCGGCTTCGCCCTGCGAGGCGCGGGCCGCCGCGATGCGATCCACCAGCACGTCGCGCTTGGCGATGCCGAACTTCTCCAAGGTGCCGTAGTAGGCGCTCTGGCAGGCGGCGAGCAGCGCGAAGAGCGCGATCAGCGCAACGGCACGACGGGCTGCGGACATGGCGGCTCTCGATGCGGGATTGCCAGCGACGGCCGGCGAGCCCGGGCGTCCGCGCCGCGGCGTGCCGCGGCGACGTGAAGCGCGCGGCTGGCGCGAGGCGACGTCACTTGATCGGGTAGGTCTCGGTCGCGCCCTGCGGTGGGCGTTCGGCAGGCCGGTCCGTCGCCGGCCGGGCGACGGCGGGCCCGCACCGGTAGGCGGCCCAGCTCTGCGCGCCGTCGCGCGGATCGCCGAGCGGGCGGATCGTATCGGCCTGGAGGCCGGCGGCCTCGTTGCGCGCCATGACTTCCAGCTCGTCGCGGACCTTGAGGTTGCTGCGATCGACGGGGCCGACGCGGTCGAGCACCGAGACGGTGACCTTGCCGCGCTCGGTGCAGCCGCTGACGTTGCCGTCCCAGGCCACGCGCACGTTGCGGCCGCCGGTATCGAGCTTGATGCCCCAGCTGCAGCCGGCCAGCACGGCGCCGCACAGCAGCGCCGAAACACCCATCTTCATCAGGTTCTCCCGCACGGTTTGCCCGCCGCCGCGACTCGTGCGAGCGCGGGCGGCGGGCTTCCGGATCAGCGTAGCACCTTGCCGTCGGCGTCGATGACCTTCACCTCGCCGAGCTTCAGGTCGCGGACAGGCTGCTCGATCTTCGACAGGTCGCCGACGATGACCCAGGTCAGCGCGTCGGCGCGGTACAGCGCCTTGGCGGTCGCCTGCACCTTCGCGTCGTCCAGCCCTTCGAGCTTCTGCTTGAGCGTGGCCACGTAGTCGTCCGGGCGACCGTAGAGCTGGTTGCCGACCAGGGCGGTCAGCACGGCGCTGGTCGCCTCGTAGGCTCCGGGCAGGGCGCGGACGCGCTGCTCCTTGATCTTGTCGATCTCGGCCTGGGTGAGCGGCTTGTCACCGGCGATCTGACGCACTTCCTTGAGCACCTCGGCGGCCGATTCGGCCGTCTTGTCGGTCTGGACCGAGGCGTACATCATCAACGGGCGTTGCCCGATGGCGTCCTGGATCATGCTCGACGCGCCATAGGCCCAGCGCTTGTCCTCGCGCAGGTTCATGTTGAGGCGCGAGGTGAACGTCCCGCCGAACGCGCCGTTGGCGGTCTGGACTTCCAGGTACTCGGGTGCGCGGGTCGAGGGCGCGAGCAGGCCGGCCATGATCAGCGACTGCGGCGAGTCCTTGCGGTCGATCAGGAACACGCGCGGCTTGGCCTGCGCCTTCACCGTCGCGATGTTCTTCTTCGGTATCGCGCCGCTCGGCGCCTGCCAGTCGCCGAAGACCCGGTCGAGCTCGGGAATGATCGCCTCGAGCGAGGTATCGCCGGCGACGATGATGCGGGCGTTGTCCGGCCGGTAGAAATCACGATGGAAGGCGGCCAGGTCCGCCGGCGTCAGCGAACGGATCGCTTCTTCGGTGCCGCTGCCGGTGAACGGGATGCCGTAGGCGTGGCCGGCGCCGTACAGCAGCGGCGGCAGGCTGCGCATCGCCAGGCTGTTGGGCTGGGTCTTCTCCTGCGCGATGCCGGCTAGCCATTGGGCGCGGATGCGATCGACGTCCGCCTCGCGGAATGCCGGATTGCGCACGACGTCGGCGAACAACTCCAGCGAGGGCTTGAGCTGGCCGTTGAGCGCGTTCAGGCCGATCGAGGAACTGTCCAGGCCGGCGCCGCCGCCGATGCGCGCGCCCAGGCGTTCCTTGCGCTTGGCCACTTCGATCGAGTCGAGCGTCTGGGTGCCTTCGTCGAGCATGGCCGCGGTGAAGCTGGCGGTGCCGAGCTTGCGCCCCTGGTCGGCCGCATAGCCGGCGTCGAACTGCAGCTGGATCTGCGTGACCGGGATCGTGTGTCGCTCGGCCAGCACCACCTCGATGCCGTTCTTGAGCTTGCCGCGCTGGACCTTCGGGAAGCTCAGGTCCGGGAAGGCGGTCACCTTCGGAAGGCCCTGCGTGCGGTCGAGGTCGCTGGCGACGGTGCGGTACTCGGCCTTCGCCGGTGCCACCGGCGAAGGCTTGCCCTCGGCTGCCGGCAGGCCCTTGACGGCCTTGTCCTCGGCGGCGAGGTCGGCGTCGGGCTTGGCCGGCACCACGGTCAGCGTGTAGTCGCCCTTGGCCAGCCAGCGGTTGGCCGCGGCCTTGACGCTGGCCAGGGTCGCCGCCTCGATGCGTGCCAGGTCGGTCTTGTAGGCGGCCGGGTCGCCGCGATAGACCTGGCCTTCGGCCAGGATCGTCGCCTTGCCGCCGAAGCCGCCGACTTTCTCCAGGCCGCGGACGAAGCCGGAGGTGATGCCGGTCTTGGCGCGTTCCAGCTCGTCCGCGGTCGGTCCCTCGGCGAGGAACTTGGCCCATTCCTCGGCGATGACCGCCTCGACCTTGGCCGGCTCGACCCCGTTCTTGACGTCGGCGGTCAGCATGAACAAGCCGGCGAGGTTGAAGGCCTGCGCGCCGGCGGACACGTCGTCGACCAGCTTGTCCTGGTAGACCAGGCGCTGGTAGAGCCGCGAGGTCTTGCCGCCGCCGAGCACCGAGCCGGCCAGTTCCAGCAGCGGCGCGTCGGCATCGCTGAGCGTGGGCATGTTCCAGGTGCGGTAGATGCGCGTCTGCGCGACGTGGTCCTGCTGCGTACCGCGCGTGGAGGTGGTGCGCGGCGCCGCCCAGGCCTGCTGGCGCGGCACCGGCGGGCCGGCGGGAATGTCGCCGAAGAACTTCAGCGCCTTTTCGCGCGCCACGTCGGGCGTGATGTCGCCGGCCAGCACCAGCGTGGTGTTGGTGGCGCCGTAGTAGTCACGGAACCACTGCTTGACGTCGTCGAGCGAGGCGGCTTCGAGGTCTTCCATCGAGCCGATGGTCGAATGCTGGTACGGGTGGTTGGCTGGGAACGCGTTCAGCAGGATGTTCTCGTAGACGCGGCCATACGGGCGGTTCTCGCCCTGGCGCTTCTCGTTCTGCACGACGCCGCGCTGGGTGTCGAGTTCTTCCTGGCCGATCGCGCCGAGCAGATGGCCCATGCGGTCCGACTCCATCCACAGCGCCATGTCCAGCGCGGTGGTCGGCACGGTCTGGAAGTAGTTGGTCCGGTCGAACCAGGTCGTGCCGTTCATGTCGGTGGCGCCGACGCGCTCGAACGGCTCGAAGTAGGTGCCCTTGCGGTGCTCCGAGCCGGAGAACATCAGGTGCTCGAACAGGTGCGCAAAGCCGGTCTTGCCGGTGGGCTCGTCGGCCGAACCGACGTGGTACCAGACGCTGACCGCGACCACGGGCGCCTTGTGGTCCTCGTTGACGACGACGGTCAACCCGTTGGGCAACGTGAAGCGGGTATAGGGAATGTCGATCACGTCGGCCACCGGTTGGGCGGAAGCGGCAAGGCTGGCCACCAGAAAGCCGGCGGCGATGGCGGGGCGAAACGATCTGCGCATGAAAGCTCCTCGTCGGACGAAAGGCCGATCGCCGATGACCGCGGCGCCGGCGAACCAGCGGACGGTAGAAGAACGGCGGGCCAGGGGGATCGGCCAATGGTACCGGATCGACTGCGGGCGACCGGCCAAGTTCACCGGGGCGGGACCGGGTGCGGCCGCGCGGCACTGTCCGCGTTCTCGCCGATGGACGTCGGATCGGACAGATCACCGCCGAATGAAATTACAAACTGTTGTTTTACATGTAATTTATTGTTGGCACGCCTATTGCTTTATCTGGTCTGCGGGGCAGCCGCCCCATTCGTAGACAGGAGAAAAACCATGAAAACCGAACTGTTCGTTCTGCGGGGTCTGTTCTTGATCGCCATGGCGACCGTCGTCACCGGCTTCGGCAGCTTCGTCCGCGCGGTGGAAGCCCCGGCCGCCCATGTGGTCCAGGCGTCGTCGGCCGATGCCGGTGCGGTACGCGCGGGCTGATCCGGCACCGATCGGATCGGCCCTCTCGTCCGTGAGCCTCCTCGGTCCTTTCGCTCGCCGCGGCACGCGCTGTTTCGCGCATGCCCGCCGCCGGGTATGCACGGCATCGGCCCGTGCAAGGCGCCGGCCGGGCGCTGCGTTAGGACACGTGCGGACGTTCCGCAACCGCCGTTCGACCGTCACGGTCGCCATCGCGCCGTCGACCGGTATCGCCGTCGATCGCAGTTCGGCCGTCGCGGCATTCCCGGGTCCGGCGCCGGGCCGCGCAACGAGCCTTTCATCCGGATAGCGCGCTGTCCGCGGCCGCGGCCGTCTCGCGCATAATGCGCCGGTGCTGCGCGTCGTCCTCTACCAGCCCGAAATTCCACCCAATACCGGCAACGTCATTCGCCTTTGCGCCAACAGCGGCGCCGAGCTGCATCTGATCCGGCCGCTGGGCTTCACGCTGGACGATGCCAGGCTGCGCCGCGCCGGGCTGGACTATCACGAGTACGCGCGGCTCGCCGTCCACGACGACCTGGACGCCTTTCTTGCGGCGGTCGCACCGCCACGCGTGTTCGCGCTTTCCACGCGTGGCAGCGCGCGCTACGACCAGACCACCTTCGGCGCCGGCGACGCCGTGCTGTTCGGCCCGGAGACGCGCGGCCTGCCGCAGGCCGTCCTCGACGGCGTACCGCCGGAGCGGCGACTGCGCCTGCCGATGCGGCCCGGAAACCGCAGCCTGAACCTGTCCAACGCCGTGGCCGTGGTGGTCTACGAGGCCTGGCGCCAGGCCGGATACGAAGGCGCGGATTGAGAAGGCCTGCGGCGGCGCGTTCGCGGCGCGCCGCGGGACACGGCTAGGGGAATTCGGGCTTCTGCTCGCGGGCCAGCAGCATGCGCATGCCTTCTTCGGGCGTGATCTCGCCGTGCAGCACGCGCTGGACGCCCTCGCTGATCGGCAGCTCGATCGCATGCTCGCGGGCCAGCCGCATCACGGTGTCGACGGTGACGATCGATTCGACCACCTGGCCGATCTCCTTGACCGCTTCGGCGATCGGCACGCCGCGACCGAGCGCGAGGCCCAGCCGCCGGTTGCGCGAGAGGTCGCCGGTGCAGGTGAGGACGAGGTCGCCGAGGCCGGACAGCCCCATCAGCGTCTCGGCGCGGGCACCGAGCGCGGCGCCCAGGCGCAGCATCTCGCTCATGCCACGGGTGATGAGCCCGGCACGCGCGTTGAGGCCCAGCTGCATGCCGTCGGCGACGCCGGTCGCCACCGCCAGCACGTTCTTCATCGCCCCGCCGAGTTCCGCGCCGAGCACGTCGGCGCCGGTGTAGGCGCGCAGCAGCGGCGAATGCAGCAGCTGCGCGATGGCCTGCGCGTAGGCCGGATCGTCGGCATGGACGGTGACGGCGGTCGGCAGGCCGCGGGCGACTTCACGCGCGAACGACGGTCCGGTCACGACCGCCGCCGGATGGGCCGGGAAGCGCTCGGCCACCAGCTCGTGCAGGAAGCGCCCGGAGTCCGGATCGAACCCCTTGGTCGCCCAGACGATGCCGGCGCTCGGTGCGATCCAGGGCGCGATCCGGTCGAGCGTATCGGCGAAGGCGTGGCTCGGCACGACGATCAGCACGGTGCCGGCGTCGCGCACCGTGGTCTCCAGCGCGGCCGACAGCTGCAATGCGTCGGGAAACGGCAGGTCCGGCAGGTAGCGCGCATTGCTGCGCGCTGCCGCCATCTCGACGACCGACGCGGCCGTCCGGCCCCAGAGCGTGGTCGGCACGCCGTTGCGTGCCAGCAGCACGGCCAGCGCCGTGCCCCACGAGCCGGCGCCGATGACCGCGACCGGCGTGGTATCCGTCATCGCGCGATCAGGCGTTGAGGCCCTGATTGGGCTGGTTCGCGCCCTCGGCGCGACGACGCAGCTGCTCGGCGTACAGCGCGTCGAAATTGATCGGCTGCAGCAGGAACGGCGGGAAGCCGCCGTTCTGCACGAGGTCGGAAACGACCTGGCGTGCATACGGGAACAGCGTGTTCGGGCAGTAGGTGGACAGGATCGCCTCGCGGGCGCCTTCGTCGAACCCGGACAGGCCGAAGATGCCGGCCTGCTGCACTTCGGCCAGATAGGCGGTCTTGTCCTCGACCTTGCAGGTCACCGTCGCGCCGAGCACGACTTCGAACACGTCGTCGCCGAGCTGGTTGACGCGCTGGCTGAGATTCAGCTCGATGTTCGGCTGCCCCTGCTGTTGGAAGATGTGCGGGGCGTTGGGCGCCTCGAACGAGGCATCCTTGATGTAGACGCGCTGCAGGTTGAGCTGGGCGCCGCCCTGCGGCTGCGCTGCGCCGTTGACTGCGCCGTCGGTGTTCTCTGCCATGTGTAGCTCCGGAAGTGTTGCGGAGGAAAGGGAAAAGACTGGGGATTATCCCATGCTGCCGGACCGTGCGCACCCCATGCGGCGGCGCGAGTCCCGGGTCCGCGCCCGCCGGCCACCGGCAATGCCTGGCGACCCGGGAGGCGCGGCCGTGCCCGAACGGCGCCGTCCGGCGCGTCCGTCCCGTGCCGGCATCAGCCGGTGGCGCGGCCCTTGACGACCGGCATCTGCGCCTCGGCCCAGGCGGCGAGGCCCCCGTCGAGCCAGAACACCTTGCCGAAACCGGCCTTGGCGAGCTTGCGCGCCGCCTGGCCCGAGGCCTGGCCGGTGCGGCAGGTGAGGACGATCGGCAGTTCGCGAGCCTTGGCCAGGTCCTTGCCGTCGGGATCGAGCTGGCTCGGCGCGATGTGGCGGGCGCCGGGCACGTGGCCCTTCTCGTAGTCCTGCAGGCTCGATACGTCGATCACCAGGGCGTTTTCGCGATTGATCAACTGGGTCACGCCGGCCGGCGTCAGCGCCCGGTAGCCGCGCGTCAGGCGGCTGATCTCGGTGGCGATCAGCGCCACCAGCACGCCGATGAAGCCGAAGGCGAGCAGCGGGTGATGGCTGATGAATTCCGGAAGGCGGGCGAGGATTTCGGACACGGTGGGCGACCTTGGCGCGCGCGAGGCGCGGACATGCGGCGGGCCGCGGATTATCGGCGAGCCTCACCCGCATGCAAAGCGCCGCGGTGGCGGGGCCGGCCGGCCTGTCGTGGCAGACTAGGCGCGCCGTCGCGCCGGCCGCGGCGCCGCACCCCGCCCAGCCATCCGTTCCGGAGCATCGACATGCCCGCCTGTGCCCCGCCGCTGCGTCGTTTCCCGCCGTCGCCGTCGCCCGGCCGGACCCTCGCCGATCGCCCATGATCGACCGGTCCGTCTGGCGCCTGGTGCTCGGCTATGGCCTGCTGGCGGCCTTGCTGCTGGTCTGCCTGCAACTGCTGAAGCTGGCGCCGTTGCGCCTGGCCGGCACGCGCGAGCTGGCGGCGGCGGTCGTCGCGGCCGGCTTCTTCGCGCTCGGCTGGCTGCTGCGCGCGCCCGAAAGACGCGCCGCGGAGCCCGCCGCTGTGCCGTCACAGCCGCCGGTGTCCGCCAGCCCGGCGCCGCCGGCCGGCCCGGACCTGAGCGCGCGCGAACGCGAGATCCTCGGTCACCTGGCGGCCGGGCTGTCGAACGAGGAAATCGCCGGGCGCCTGTTCGTCTCGATCAACACCGTCAAGACGCACGTGGCCAACCTCTACGCCAAGCTCGGCGTGCGGCGGCGAACCCAGGCGGTGGCGGCCGCGCGGCGCTGCGGCCTGCTGCCGTAGCACCGCAAATCGTTCCCAAGGGTGAGCCTGCGGGCGAACGTTCACCCGTTCGGGCGATGGTTGCCGGCAGCGCGGGCCGACTATCGTGACCGGGCTGTCCCATCCGTCCAGAGGAGCCCGACCATGCTTGCCTCGATCGTCCGTCACGGCGCCGCCGCCGGCCTGTTCATCGCCGCGGTGATGTTCCTTCCCTTCCTGCTGTTCGGGCGGCCGAGCCCGGAGTACCTGCGGCTCGGCGAGATCGTCGGCTACTCGGCGATGGTGCTGGCGCTGAGCGCCGTCTGGTTCGCGATGCGCAGCCGGCGCGCGCTGAACGGCTCGCTCGGCTTCTCCGAGGGGCTGGGCATCGGCGCCGGCGTCTCGCTGGTGGCGGCGCTGCTGTTCGGTCTCGCCACGTGGGCGTTCTACGCCTACAGCGGCGATGCGCTGCCGGAGGAGATCTATGCGTTCTACCAGGACCAGATCCACCAGAGCGGGGCCGATGCCGCGTCGATCGCCGCGCGGCTCGCCGAACTGGAGCGCATGCGGCCGATGTTCTTCGACAAGACGCTGCAGGCGGGGATCATGGCGGCGACGGTCTTCGTAATTGGCCTGGTCCTGAGCGTGATCTCGGCGGCAGCCCTGCGCCGCGTGCCGCGCACCGGTCCCGAGCCGGCCTAGGCCTTCGCGGTCCGGTGGCGCGCGGTCACCGGGCCGCGGCGGCAGGTGCCTCGACGACCTTGCGCGCCAGCGCGAGCGCGGCGGGGAAATCGTCGACGAAGTGCAGGTCAGCGCCGTCGGGGACGATGCCCATGCGCCGGAGGACGTCGCGCGGCTGCGGCTGCAGGCCCGAGAAGACCAGGCAGATCCCGTCGCGGCGGCAGCGCTCGATCAGGTTCTCCAGCGCGGTCACGGCGGACGCATCGATCAGCGGCACGCGGCGCAGGCGCAGGATGAACACGCGCGGCGTGCCGATCGCGCGCAGCACGTCGTCGATCCGGTTGGCGACCGCGAAGAACAGCGGGCCGGAGACCCGGTAGACCTCCACGCCGTCCGGCAGCCCGGCCCGCTGGTCCGATTCGGCGGTGGGTTCCTCGGCGTCCTCGCGGTCCTCGTCGATCAGGCCCACGTCCGATTCCAGCGCGACGACGTCGCTCATGCGGTGCATGAACAGGAACGCGGCCAGCACCACGCCGACCTCGACCGCCAGCGTCAGGTCGAACATCACGGTCAGCGCGAAGGTCGTGAGCAGGACCACGCGATCGCCGACCGGGGCGCGCATCAGCTGGCGGATGCGTTCGGTCTCGCTCATGTTCCACGCCACCATCAGCAGCAGGCCGGCCATCGCCGGCAGCGGCACGTAGTCAGCCAGCGGCGCGGCCAGCAGCACGAAGGCCAGGATGAACAGCGCATGGGCGACACCCGCCACCGGTGTGCGCGCGCCGGCGCGGACGTTGGTCGCCGTGCGCACGATCGCGCCGGTCGCCGGCAGGCCGCCGACCAGGGCGGAGGCCGTATTGGCGATGCCCTGCGCGACCAGCTCGCCGTTGGAGCGGTGGCGTCCGCCGGTCATGCCGTCGGCGACCACGGCCGAGAGCAGGGATTCGACACCGGCGAGGAAGGCGATCGTGAACGCGCTCGGCAGCAGGGCGCGCACCATCGCCAGGTCGAACTGCGGCCAGTGCGGCACCGGCAGCTCGGTCGGGATGCCGCCGAAGCGCGAGGCGATCGTGTCGACCGGCAGCCCGCTGGCCAGCACCGCCACCGAGGCGGCGACCACCGCGATCAGGAACGCCGGCCAGCGCGGCCGGTAGCGGCGCAGCGCCACCAGCAGCGCGAGCGTGCCGAACGCGAGCACGGCCGCCGCGGGATTGATGCTGCCCAGGTGCTGGAAGTACACCTGCCAGCGCTCGAAGAAGTCGGCCGGCAGGCGTTCGATGTCCAGTCCCAGCGCATCCTTGATCTGGCTGGTGAAGATGCTGACGGCGATGCCGGCGGTGAAGCCGGTGATCACCGGCTGCGGCATGTACTTGACCAGCGTGCCCAGCCGCATCACGCCGGCGACGATCAGGATCGCGCCGGCCATCAGGGTCGCCAGCACCAGGCCGTCGTAGCCGTGCTGGTCGATGATGTTGAAGATGACCGGGATGAAGGCCGCGGTCGGGCCGCCGATCTGCACGCGCGAGCCGCCGAGCGCCGAGATCAGCAGCCCGGCGACGATCGCCGTGGTCAGGCCGCTGGCGGGCGAGGCACCCGATGCGATCGCCAGCGCCATCGAAAGCGGCAGCGCCACGATCGCCACGGTGAGGCCCGCCAGCAGGTCGTGGCGCAGGTCGTCCGGACCGTAGCCCTGGCGCAGCAGGGTCACCAGTTTCGGGACGAACGGATTCCAGGCCCCGGTCGGGGGCGATGTGGCGGACATGGGACTCGCGCTGGGGCGCCGGCCGGAACGCGGCGCAGGCCGCCATTCTACTCCCAAGGCACCGTGGTGTTGGTGCGATGCAGCATGAGACAATGCCGCGCCGCGGTTTCCGAAGGTGTCTTCCGGCATGGCGATCGTCTCGGTCTTCGCATTCATCCTGGTGCTGCTGGCGATCGGCAGCCTGCTGCGGGTATGGCGCCTGGTGCCCGATTCGGCGCCGGAAACGCTCAACATCGTGGCGATCTACGTCTGCATGCCCGCCGCGATCCTGCTCAACGTGCCGCGCCTGTCGTTCGAGCGCGAGCTGGTGGGCCTGATCGCGATCCCGTGGCTGGCGCTCGTCGCCGGTGTCGCGCTGGTGCTGGTGCTGGCGCGGGTGCTGCGCTGGGACCGGCCGAGCACGGCCTGCCTCCTGATGGAGGTGCCGATGGGCAATACCGCGTTCATCGGCTACGCCCTGATCCCGGCGCTGGCCGGGACGCAGGCAATGCGCTATGCGGTGGTCTACGACCAGTTCGGCACGTTCCTGATCCTCGCCAGCTTCGGCCTGTTCGTGCTCGCGCTGTACGGCGGTGGCGCCCGGCCGAGCCTGGCGGCGATCGTCCGCCGCGTGCTCGGCTTTCCGCCGTTCCTGGCGCTGCTGTTCGGCCTGACGCTGATGCCGGCCGACCCGCCGGCCGCCGTGGCCGGCCCGCTGCAGCTGCTGTCCGGCGCGCTGCTGCCGATCGTCGTGCTGGCGCTGGGCATGCAGCTCAGGCTCAAGCTGCCCCGGCGCTACCTGGTGCCGCTGGGCGTCGGCATCGCCGCCAAGCTGGTGCTGCTGCCGGCGCTCGCGCTGGCGCTTTGCGCGGCCTTCGGGCTCGGCGGCGACCTGCGCGCGGTGGCCGTGTTCCAGACCGCGATGCCGACGATGATGACGACCGGGGCGCTGCTGTCGATGGCCGGTCTGGCGCCGGAACTGGCGGCCGCGATGGTCGGCTACACCACCGTGCTGTCGATGCTGACGCTGCCGCTCTGGCACCTCGTGCTGTAGCGGCGCGACCGCTTAGGGCGCCGCGCGCGACACCCGTCCGTCCGACCGCGTGAGCCGGCCCCCCGACTTTCGGCGGTTGCCAGCGCACCGGCCTGCGGCGTCAATGATCGGATCCGGCGCCGTTTGTCGTCTTGATGACCGTGAACGTCTTGTCGATTCCCTCGCTTCAGGAACGGTACGGTCCGCAGCAGCCGATGGCCGGCGTCCTGCGCGTGGGCGACCATCGCGTCGACCTGGGCGCGCTGCGCCTGCTCGGCACGGAGGAGCCGCCGGTCCGGCTGACCCTCAAGTCGGTCCAGGTGCTGGTGGAGCTGGCGAGGAACCAGGGCACCACCGTCAGCCGCGACCACCTGCTCGACACGGTATGGCGCGGCACGCTGCCGACGCCCGAGGTGGTCACGCAGGCGATCAAGGAGCTGCGCCGCGCGTTCGGCGACAGCCGCGGCACCGCCGAGTACATCGATACGATTCCCAAGCTCGGCTACCGTCTGATCGCCGAGGCCTGCTTCGAGGACGACCCGCCGCGGGACGCCGAGCCTGGTCCGGCGGCGCCCGAGCCTTCCCACGACGTGCCGCCGTCGGACCGCCGGCCGGCCCGGTCGCGCCACCGGGCGGCCGGGCGCTGGGCGGCACTGGGCGGCGTGCTGGTTCTCGGCCTCGGCGCCTGGGTGCTCAGCACGCACGCGCTCGCACCGCGCCGCCCGGCGCCGGCCTGGATCGTCGGGCCGCCCTGGCTGGTGACGACCGATCCGGCGCTGGAGATCGGGCCGGCGATCTCGCCCGATGGCAGCCAGGTGCTCTACCACCGGGTCGACGCCGAGGCCCGGGCCGGGCGCGTGCGCCTGCAGAGCCTGACCGGATCGCGCGCGTTGACGATTCCCACACCGGCCGGCAGCAGCGACCAGCACGCGATCTGGTCGCCGGTGCCGGGCGAGATCGCCGTCACGCGCAAGAGCGAGGACGACTGCAGGATCTTGGCGATGCCGGCGCTCGGCGGGCCGTCGCGGCTGCTCGGGCGCTGCAATCGCGCGGAGGTCGTGCGGTTCGACTGGTCGCCCGACCGGCACTGGCTGGTCGGCATGGGGTCGGGATTCCTGGCGCGCGACGAAGCCGGCACGCGCCTGATGCGCCAGCCGGTGGGCGGCGGGGCGGTCGAGTCGTTCCCCTATCCGCACCGGCCGGGCGACATCGACCTCACGCCGCGGTTCTCGCCCGACGGGCGCCGCCTGGCGTTCCGCCGCGGTTACCTGCCGTACAGCGACCTGTACGTCATGGACGTGGACGAACCGGACAGCCTGCGGCGCCTGACCCGACTCGGATCGCGCATGGTCGGGTTCGACTGGACGCGCGACGGCAGCGCGCTGGTGTTCTCGTCCGACCATGCCGGCGACGCGGCGCTCTACGCCGTCGACGTGCGGTCCGGGCAGATCACGGCACTGGGCATCTCGCCGGCAGTCGAGCCGACCCTGGCGCGCGAAGCGGACGTCGGTGCCTACCGGGTGCCGGAGCAGCGCTTCCAGCTGGCGCTGCTCGACGCGGCGGGCACGGCCTCGCTGCCGGCACCGTCGACCACCAGCGACCGCGAAGGGACGCTGTCGCCGGACGGCCGCCGGATCGCCTTCGTCTCGCGGCGTACCGGTCGCGACGAAATCTGGATCCACGATCTCGAGCACGGCGATGCCTACGCGTTGACGGCGCTGCCGCAAGGCGTGCCGCGCCTGCCGGAATGGCGCGCCGACGGCGCCGCGGTGCTGTTCGTGCTGCGCGGCGACGGACCGGGGCAGGCCTGGGAAGCGGAACTGGATACACGCCGCCTGACCGTGCGCTCGCCCGACGGGCTCGACGTCCACTACCTGAGCCCGGCACCCGACGGCCAGCTCTATGCGATCGCACTGGCCGATGGCGAACACGGCCTCTATGCCCTGACGCCGGGACCCGGTGCCGACCTGCTCGAGCCGGGCGTGGCGTTCGCCCGCGCCGGCGATGCGCAGACGGGCCTGCTCTTCAACTACCTCGCCCGTGGCGGCCTGTTCCGCTGGCGCGGCAAGGACCAGCCCGCCGAGCGGCTCGGCGACGGCCCGTACTTCCGCTACGAGATGCCGTGGGCGCTGGCCGGCGCGACCGCCTTCGAGGTCGTTCCGGAATTCCCGACGCGGCGCGTCGAGGCGATCGACATCGCCAGCGGCCAGCGGCGGCGGGTCGGGCAGGTAGACCAGGGCCTGGGCATCACCGCGGTCAGCAGCGACGCGACCGGGGAGAAGCTGCTGGTGTGGCTGCTCGATCGCGACGGCGGCGACATCGCCGGTTTCGAGCTGCGGCCGGCCGGTGCCGTCCGCCCGTGAGCGCCGGTGGCGGCGCCGAACGGCCGCCACGGCGATTTCACATCGATTTCCCGGCGATTTCCGCAGCACATCAGGACCTGCGCCGCTGCGATGACTAAACAGGAAACCCCCGTCCGACGAGGAGGTTTCCATGTTCGCATCGCATCACGCGCCATCCGGCACGTCCCGGCCGCCCGGCGCGGCGGCCGCCTTCGAGTGCCGCTACCAGGCGGGTAGCGCCGACTGGATCGGCGGTCCGGGGCTGGCCCTGGTCGCCGGTTTCGAAGGCATCACCCGCATCCGCACCGCCGAGGGGCAGTGGTCGCTGGCCGCCGGCCAGGTGCAGGCCGTCGAAGGGCCGCTGGTGGTGTTCGCCGATCGCGGCGACCGGCCGGCCTGGGGCGTGGTCGCCGGTACCGCCGCCGAGTGGGGAACGGCGCTCGGCGAGCTCGGCATCCCGGCTGCCCGCCGCTTCGTGCCGCCCGGCGAATACCGGCTCGAGCCGGTCCAGCTCGACCGCCTGCGGGCGCTCTGCCTGCTGGCCGGCCGCGTGTCCACGCACCGCGCGCTGGGCATCCTCGACGACTTCGGCCGATGGCACCGGACCGTGCTCGAGCAGATCGACCGCTGCCCGGGCCGCAGCCTCGGCCAGCGCCGGCGCGTGCATGCGCGCCTGCAGCGCGCACGCAACCTGCTGCGCGCGCGCTGCACGCAGGGTTATCCGACACGCCACGCGGCTTCGGTTGTCGGCTACACCGTCGGTCACTTCCAGCGCATCTTCCATCGCGTCTTCGGCGAGACCGTCCAGGGCTTCGTGCTGCGGCAGCGCCTGGAGGTCGCCCGGCACCTGCTGGAGACCAGCCAGTTGAGCGTCGGCGATGTGGGCCTCGCGGCCGGCTTCGAGTCGCGCTGGGCGTTCGCGCGCCAGTTCCGCCACCGCTTCGGCGCAACCGCCGGCGCGTTCCGCCGGAACGCGCTGGCCTGCGCCGACGCTACCGCACAGCGTCCGCCCCCCGGTTCCGCGCCGGCCGCACCACGTACCGCCGCGCGCGTCCCTAACGTTTCCCGCTACCCGGACGATGCGCGGCTCCCCGCCGCGTGACCGGGCTTTCAGCCGCATCGAGGCGATCATGAAGAACGAAAAGAACGAACAACCGATCCGCCGCCGTCCACCGGCCCTGCGCCGTTCCCTGCTGGCGCTCACCCTCGGCATGGCGCTCGGGCACGCCGCCCTTGCCCAGGAGACGGCCGGCTCGATCTTCGGCCGCATCCCCGATGGCCAGACCGGAACCGTGGTCATCGAGAACCGGGAAACCGGCCTCAAGCGCGAGATCGCGGTGACCGGCGACGGCCGCTTCCGCGTTCCCGGCCTGCCCAACGGCACCTACCGGGTGCACCTGCAGCGCGACGGCCAGGTGGTGGCCGAAGCGGCCGTGGCGGTCACCGCCGGCGCCGGCAGCGAAGTGCAGCTGCTCGCCGGCCAGCCGACCGAGCTGGAGGCCTATGTCGTCACCGCCAGCCGCGGCAATGCGATCGACGTGTCGACGGTCGAATCGCCGGTGGTGATCACCACCGAAGACCTCAAGAACATGCCGATCGCGCCGAACCTGACGGCGATCTCGCTGCTGGCGCCCGGCGTCATCGCCGGCGACTCTGCCTACAGCGACCCGCCGCGCTTCAGCGCGCTGCCGAGCTTCGGCGGCTCGGCGGTGTCCGAGAACGCGTACTACATCAACGGCTATCCGGTCACCAATCCGCTGACCAACCTCGGCTACTCCGAGCTGCCGTTCAACGCGATCGACCAGATCCAGCTGTCCACCGGCGGCTACGGCGTCGAGTACGGCCGCGCGACCGGCGGCGTCGTCAACGTCATCACCAAGCGCGGCAGCAACGCGTGGGAAGCCGGCGGCCAGGTGATCTGGCGCCCCGAAGGCCTGATGGCGGCGCCGCGCAACATCTACTACGGCGACAACGGCCGCGCGCTGGGCCAGCCCGGCGACGCCGGCCGCATCTACCAGTACCGCAACGAGAACCTGTTCAGCAGCAAGACCGCGTCGGCCTACCTCGGCGGTCCGATCATCAAGGACACGCTGTTCTTCTATGCCGCCGGCGAGTTCGTGCGGCAGGACGGCGGCGGCAGCGACGCGGCGGCCTCCTCGGCCACGGCGATCGAGAACGCCCGCACCAACGGCTGGCGCGACTACACCTACCGGACCCCACGCTGGCTCGGCAAGCTCGACTGGAACATCACCGGCAACCATCGCCTGGAACTGACCGGCTTTTCCGACCGCGCCAAGCAGAGCGTGGACCTCACCGGCATGGACTACACCGACTTCAGCCACAACGACGTCAAGGCCGGCGGCTACTACCGCGACGACAAGACGACGACGTGGATCGCCAACTACACCGGCTACCTGACCGACAGCCTGACGCTGTCGGGCATGTTCGGGCGCTCCAAGACCGACCACGTCAACGAGCCGTACCAGTACAACCCCGACTGCCCGAGCGTGACGGTGGCACCCGGTGCCGGTATCGAGGGCTTCACCTATCCGACCTGCCAGTTCGCGACCGACACGCTGACGCCGGCAGGCGCCAACGACAAGACCCGCAACGGGCGCCTGGACCTGGAATACCGCGTGGGGGATCACACGTTCAAGGCCGGCTACGACTACAACCGGTCCGAGTCGCTGATGGGCGAGGAGTTTTATCCGGGCGGTTCCTGGTGGGAATACCTGCGCAGCGACGACCCGAACACCCCGGTCGCACCGACTTTCGGCATCGGTTCGCCGGCCTCGGGCGGTGGCCACGGCCTGCAGGGCTACTACGTGATCCATCACGTCAACTTCGGCCGGTCCACCCTCAAGGTCGAGCAGAAGGCGCAGTACATCAAGGACCTGTGGCAGGTCACCGACAACGTGCTGCTGGAACTGGGCCTGCGCAACGAGCAGTTCGCCAACTACAACAGCGCCGGCGATACCTTCGCCAAGAAGAACCGCCAGCTCGCGCCACGGTTCGGCGCGACCTGGGACGTGCGCGGCGATTCCACGCTGAAGGTGTTCGCCAACGCCGGCCGCTATCACCTCGCGCTGCCGAGCCAGGTCGCCTATCGCGGGGCCGACGGCATCGTCAACACGCAGGAGGCCTACGTCTACACCGGCGTCGACCCGGTGACCGGGGCGCCGACCGGCCTGACGCCGCTCGGCCCGCGCTGGTCCGAGAACAACGAGTTCGGCCAGCCCAAGGACCCGCGCACCGTCGCGGCCGCCAACCTGCGCTCGCACTACCAGGATGCGGCGACGTTCGGCTTCGAGCAGGCGATCAGCGGCTTCAACGTCGGCGCCAAGGCGTCCTACCGCACGCTGCGCAGCGCGATCGACGACACCTGCGACGCGCGGCCGTTCCGGCGCGTAGCGCTGGCCAACGGACTGGACCCCGAGGCGGTCGCCGACTGGCAGTTCCAGTGCGCGCTGTTCAACCCGGGCTACGCCAACACGTTCTACCAGGACGTGGACGGCAACGGCGTGCTGGAACGCTACGACCTGTCGGCCGCCGACCTGCGCTACGACAAGGCCAAGCGCAAGTACTACGCGATCGACCTGTTCTTCGAGCGCCCGTTCGACGGCACCTGGTATGCGCGCGTGGACTACACCTTCTCGCGCAACTGGGGCAACACCGAGGGCCAGCTGCAGTCGGACTACGGCCAGGACGACGTCTCCCAGACGATCACCTGGGACTACCCGGAGCTGATGGAGCACGCCAACGGCCTGCTGCCCAACCACCGCAAGCACCAGCTCAAGGCGCGCGGCTACTACCAGTTCACGCCCGAATGGATGCTCAGCGGATCGTTCGTCTATGCGTCGGGCCGGCCGCGCAACTGCATCGGCTACTACCCCGATCCGGACAATGAAGGCGCCGGCTATGGTTCGTACTACTACTACTGCAACGGCGTGCCGGCGCCGCGTGCCAGCTATGGCTCGCTGCCGGCGATCTACCGGTTCGACCTGGGCGTGCGCTACGCGCCGGGCTGGGCCAAGGGCATGACCTTCAGCGCCGACGTCTTCAACCTGTTCAACCGCCAGTCGGCACAGAACGTGGTCGAGAACCGTTTCCTCAACACCTCCTCCTCGACGGTCAGCGCCAACTGGGACCGGGTCCGCAGCTACAGTCCGCCGCGCTACATCCAGTTCAGCGCGCGCTACGACTGGTAACGGTCGGCGGCGTGGCGTGCCGGTCCGTACGGGGCGGACCGGCCGTCACGCCGGCGGCGCCGCACGGCGGGTGCGCCAGCGCCGCACGCGGCGCGTGAGGAGCAGGTCGATGCGGTCGAGCAGGCGCGCGATCAGCAGCGATTCCTCGGCGAATAGGCCGGCGCCGATGACGATGACCAGCAGCCCGGGACCCGGCAACACCAGCAACATGATGCCCACCAGCACCAGCAGCGTCGCCAGCGCGAACACCAGCGACTTGCGCAGCAGGCCGCCCGGCCGTTCGGTCCGGCGCCGGTAGCGCTGCTGGAAGCGCGTCCCGCTGCGGTCGGCGACAAACTGGCGGAACTGCGCGCGGAAGGACTCGAACATGGAGGGTTTGCCGTAGACGACGGACGCCGAGGATTCGCTCATAGCCTATCCCGCTTGGGGTCGAGCGCGCAGTCTGCCGTGGCCTGGCTGAACGCTTCGGGCCGTCGACGTTCAGGCCCAGCCGAGCCGGAAGTAGGCACCGTCGCGATCGACGCGCAGCGGCTGTCCGTACAGCGCCGAGAGTTTCGCCGAGGTCAGCACCTCCTCCGGCGGGCCGTCCGCGAACACACGGCCTTCGCGCAGCAGCACCACGCGACCGATCTCCGGGACGATCTCGTCCAGGTGATGGGTGACCAGGACCAGCGTGATGCCGTGCCGTGCCAGCGTGCGCAGCGTCTCCACGAACTGGCGGCGCGCGACGATGTCCAGGCCCGTCGTCGGTTCGTCCAGCAGCAAGGCCTGCGGGTGGTGCGCCAGCGCGCGGGCGATCAGCACGCGGCGCAGCTCGCCGGTCGACAGCGAGGCGACCGGACGGGCCGCGAGGTGCCCGGCGGCGCTTTCCTCCAGGGCCGCCCGCGCCCGCGCGCGCAACGCTTCGGTGACCGGAGCGTGCAGGGGCGTGCGCAGGCTGGCGAAGAAGCCGCAGACCACCGCGTCCTCGGCCGAGAGATCGGTGACCGTCGAGAAGTCGCGATGCAGGTCCGGCGCGACCAGCCCGAGCTGGGCGCGCAGAGAGAACACGTCCCAGCGCGACTGACCGAGAACCGTGACCGGGGGCGGACCGCCGCGCGCGAGCGCATACAGCTCGCGGTTGATCAGCTTGACGAAGGTGGACTTGCCGCAGCCGTTGGGCCCGAGGATGGCGACGTGCTGCCCCTGGTCGATGCGCAGGCTGACGTCGTGGAGGACGACCTCGCTGCCGCGCATGACGCGCGCGCGTTCGAGCTCGATCAGCGGCGGCGGCCGGCGGTCGGCCAGTGGCGGTGCGGCAGGGTCCATCCGGCGATGATCGCCGACTCGGCCGCCGCCGGCCAGGTTTCTGCGGCAGAATGCAGGGCCTGATGCGTGGGGGGGATCCGATGAAGCCGTGCCTGCTGCTGTTGGGATTGCTGCTGGCGCTGCCGGCGGTCGCCGCTGACCGGGTCACCGGCCGCGCATTCGCGACACGTTCGGAGGTGATCGCGCGCAACGGCATGGTCGCCACCTCGCAACCGCTCGCGACACAGGTCGGCCTGGACGTGCTCAAGGCCGGCGGCAGCGCGGTCGATGCCGCGATCGCCGCCAATGCCGCACTGGGCCTGATGGAGCCGACCGGCAACGGCATCGGCGGCGACCTGTTCGCGATCGTCTGGGACGCCAAGACGAAGAAGCTCTACGGCTACAACGGCTCGGGCCGCTCGCCGCGCAGTCTGAGCCTGGCCTGGTTCCGCGAACACGGCCATGCGCGCATCCCGCCGTACGGGCCGCTGCCGGTCAGCGTGCCGGGCTGTGTCGACGGCTGGTTCGCGCTGCACCAGCGCTTCGGCCGCCGGCCGATGCGCGAACTGCTGGCACCGGCGATCCGCTATGCGCGCGAAGGCTTTCCGGTCAGCGAGGTGATCGCCTACTACTGGGAGCGCTCGGTGCCGCGCCTGCGCGACCAGCCCGGGTTCCTCGAACAGTTCACGATCGACGGCCGGGCGCCGGCCAAGGGCGAGATCTGGAAGAACCCGAACCTCGCCGCCACGCTCGAGGCGATCGCGAAGGGTGGCCGCGCCGCGTTCTACAGCGGCCGCATCGCGCGCACCGTCGGCGACTTCTTCGCCGCCCACGGCGGGTTCCTGAGCTACGAGGACATGGCCGCGCACACCGGCGAATGGGTCGAGCCGGTCGCCGTCGACTACCGCGGCTACCAGGTCTGGGAGCTGCCGCCGAACGGGCAGGGCATCGCCGCGCTGCAGATGCTCGCCATCCTGGAAGGCTACGACTTCTCGAAGATCCCGTTCGGCAGCGCCGAGCACGTCCACCTGTTCACCGAAGCCAAGAAGCTGGCGTTCGAGGACCGCGCGCGCTACTACGCCGATCCCGCGTTCGCGGCCGCGCCGCTCGAGCGGCTGCTGTCGAAGGACTACGCCGCCGAGCGGCGGCGCCTGATCGCGCCGGAGCAGGCCCGGCGCACGGTCGAGGCGGGCGACTTCAAGCCCGGCACCGACACGATCTACCTGACCACGGCCGATCGCGACGGCAACATGGTCTCGCTGATCCAGTCCAACTACCGCGGCATGGGCTCGGGGATGGCGCCGACCGGCCTGGGCTTCATCCTGCAGGACCGCGGCGAGATGTTCGTGCTCAAGGAAGGCCACGCCAACAGCTTCGCGCCCGGCAAGCGGCCGTTCCACACGATCATCCCCGCCTTCGTCACCAAGGACGGCCAGCCGTGGCTGAGCTTCGGCGTCATGGGCGGCGACATGCAGCCGCAGGGCCATGTCCAGATCGTCATGAACCTGATCGACTTCGGCATGAGCCTGCAGGAAGCCGGCGATGCGCCGCGCATCCAGCACGAAGGCTCCACCTCGCCGGAAGGCCAGGCCGAGCCGATGCGCGACGGCGGCTGGATCGACCTCGAATCGGGCTTCACGCCCGAGGTCGTGCGCGACCTCATGCGCAAGGGACATTCGGTGCGCTTCGCCGACGGCCCCTACGGCGGCTACCAGGCGATCGGGCGCGACGCGCGCAACGGCACTTTCATTGGCGCATCGGAAAGCCGCAAGGACGGACAGGCGGCGGGGTACTAGCTTCCGATCCAGGATCAAAGGACAATCATGCCACCTAGTGGCATGGAAGCGTCTCTGTGCAGCGAGCCTTCAAGACCGGTCATTTCCAACGATGGATGCGCAAGACGGAGTTGACCGAGGCCGCGTTGCGCGCCGCCGTCGAGGAAATGGCGGCGGGACTGATCGACGCCGATCTGGGCGGCGGAGTGGTGAAGAAGCGTGTCGGGCTGGCCGGTCGGGGCAAGCGCGGCGGGGCCAGAACACTGGTCGCCACGAACAAGGGTAATCGCTGGTTCTTCGTATTCGGCTTCCAGAAGAACGATCGTGCCAATCTCAGCGATGAAGAACTGGAAGTCTTGCAGGCCATCGCCGTCGATCTGTTGGCGCTGACCGGCAAGCAATTGGACGAGGCCGTCCGCGACGGCACATTGCAGGAAATCTGACAATGACCACGAAGAACAAGCCCAAAAGCCGCATTCTCGACGCCGTCCACGAGACGGCCGGCGATCTGTACCGCCTGGGCTTCATCGACCAGCGCAAGATGCGCAAGTACGGCCTGCTGTGTCTCGAGCCGATCCAGGAATACGACGCCGCCAAGGTGAAGGCGCTACGTAAGCGCCTTCATCTGAGCCAAGTGGTGCTGGCGTCTGTGCTGAACACCAGTGCGTCCACGGTCCGAAAGTGGGAGGTCGGCGACAAGCGCCCCAGTGGGCCGTCGCAGAAGCTGCTGGATCTGATTGACCGCAAAGGGCTGGAGGCGGTTCTCTGAGCGGAAAGTCTCTCAAATCAAATGCGCCGCCTCCAGCTCGCGCTTGAGCAAGGCGTAGTAGATCGGCGCGGCGACCAGGCCGGCCAGGCCGAAGGCCGCCTCCATCAGGAGCATCGCCAGCAGCAGTTCCCAGGCGCGCGCGCGGATCTGGGTGCCGACGATGCGCGCGTTGAGGAAGTACTCCAGCTTGTGGATCGCGATCAGGAAGCCGAGCGCGGCGCAGGCGACCCATAGCGAGACCGACAGGCCGACGATGAAGATCACCGTGTTGGAGATCAGGTTGCCGATCACCGGCAGCAGGCCGACCACGAAGGTGATGACCACCAGCGTCTTGGCGAACGGCAGGTTCACGCCGAACAGCGGCAGCACCAGCAGCAGGAAGATGCCGGTGAACAACGTGTTGAGCGCGGAGATCTTCACCTGCGCATAGACGATGTCGTGGAAGGCGATCGCCAGCCAGCTCGCGCGCTGCGTCAGGGTGCGTGCCAGCGGGCCGCGGTAGCGGTGGATGCTGAAGCTGTGCAGCGCGACCATCGCGCCCAGTACCAGGCCGATCAGCAGCTGCACGAAGGTGCGCCCGGCCTGGATGCCCGCCAGCTGCAGCTGGGCGGCGTGCATGCGCAGCCAATCGATCGCCGACGCGCGGAAGTCCTCGATGTTGTCCGGCAGGTGGTCCACGACCATCTGCGGCAGCTGCGAGCGCGCGCTTTCGATCAGCGGCATCATCTTCTCGAACAGCAGGCTGGGGTTGCCGCGCTCGCTGCCGAGGAACGCGATCAGGCCGATGATCGCCACGGTGAGGATGCCGACCACGACGACGCCGAGCAGCAGGACCACCAGCCAGTGCGCGCGGGCGCCCGGCAGGTGCTTCTGCAGGATCGGCGCCAGGCCGTGGACGAGCACGTAGACCAGCAGGCCGGCCAGCAGGGCCGGCAGCAGGTGCAGGTGGAGGATCGCCAGCAGCGCGAGCGCGGCCAGCACGTGGCTGGCGATCGTCACGCGCGGGGAAAGGGGTTCGTGAGAGGTCACGCGAGTTCCTGTCGTGTACGGTCCTGGCCGGTCCGGTGCGGCCCGCGCTTGCACGGGCGTAATAAACTGACCGGATCGTATGCGCTGGACCGTTGCGTTTCCAATCCCGGGAGTCATGATGAAGCCGTTTTCCGCTGCCGCCGTGCTGGCGCTGGCCCTGCTTGGCGGTTGCGCCACGCGGCCGGCGGTCGTCCCGCCTCCGGCGTCGCCCGCTGTCGCCCCACCTGTCGCGTCCGCGCAGCCGTCGGCACCGGCGCCCGACGACAACCTCAATGCTGTCGTGTGGACGCAGACCGCGGTCGAGCGCGCGCTGATCGCGCGCCAGGCGTTCCGCGCTGCCCGCGAGCGGCTGGTCGATGCGCTGGCCGATCCGGCCTGGGACGCGCTGCCGCGCGAGGAGCGCGAGCACGCGCCGGCAGGACTCAAGCCCGCGGTGATCGTCGACATCGACGAGACGATGCTCGACAACACCCCGTACCAGGCCCGCCTGGTGCGCGACGGCGCCAGCTACGACGAGTTCACCTGGGCCGCCTGGTGCCGCGAGGAGAGCGCCCAGGCAGTGCCGGGCGCGCTGGAGTTCGCGCGCTTCGCCGCCGAGCGCGGCGTGAAGGTCTTCTACCTGTCCAACCGCGCGCAGGACCTCAACGAGGCGACCTTGGCCAACCTGCGCAAGCGCGGGTTTCCGGTGAGCGGCGCCGACGCGTTCCTCGGCCTCGGCACCGTCGTCCCCGGCTGCGAGCAGAACGGCACCGAGAAGGGCTGCCGTCGTCGCCTGGTCGCGCGCGAGCATCGCGTGCTGATGCAGATCGGCGACCAGATCGGCGACTTCGTCGACGTACTGGCCAATACGCCGGCCGGTCGGCAGCAGGCGGTGGAGCCGTATCTGGAATGGGTCGGCCAGCGCTGGTTCGTGCTGCCCAATCCCACGTATGGCTCGTGGGAGCCGGCGTTGTTCAACAATGCCTGGAGCCTGCCGGCCGGCGAGCGGCGGCGCCTGAAGCGCGAGGCGCTCGACTACGACTGATGGAGCTCCATATTAAACAATGAGTTGAGTGCCATATATTAAGGTGTTGCATTAGGTTCTGGCGGTCCGTATGATCCGGCCATACGCACGACGAGCCTGACGCGCCCGCACGATACAGGCACAACAACAACAATCGATTCCTCCTCCGGCTCTGCCGGACTCACCCGGACGATTCCCATCGCCCGGGTTTTTTGTCGGCCGCGTCCGGCCCTTGCGCAGAGGCGTGGCGGTCAAGTCTGCTAGAGTGCCGCTCCGCCTTTTGGACTACTGGATCTCCTCATGTTCGCGAAAGCCCTGCGCATCGCCCCTCTGGCGCTGTTCGTCGTTCTCGCCGCCGCCTGCAACAAGGAACCCACGGCCGGTCAGGCCGTCGCTCCGGCCGCCAAGAGCGGCAGCAGTCCGGAAGCCGCCGTCCAGACCAGCATCGCCCTGCTCAAGTCCGGCGACGTCGGCGGCCTGATCGCGCATTCGCTGCCGCCGGAAGACTATGCACGCGTCAAGGCCGACTGGGGCAAGGACCAGGAGGCGCCGACCGACGAGGAGCGCGCGCACTTCAGCGAGATGATGGCCAAGCTGACCGCCGCCGACGCCGAACAGGCGCTCTATGCCGAGATCGAGCCGCAGCTGGCCGCGTTCGACGCGCAGTACCAGCAGCAGATCCCGATGTACGTCAACATGGGCCGCGGCTTCCTGCGCAGCACCGTCCAGCAGAGCAAGGACCTGGCGGACGCGGAGAAGGAGCAGGCACTGGCCGCGATCGATGCGCTGGCCGACTGGATGCAGGGCACCCGCTTCACCGATCCGGACAAGGTCAAGCAGGTGCTCGCGATCGCCAGCGCGACCGCGCGCGAGATGAAGCTCTCGACGCTCGACGAGGCGCGCGCGCTCGGCTACGACGAGGCGATGCAGAAGGGCCAGCTGGTGTTCCAGGCGGTCAAGCAGGCGTTTGCCGTCTACGGTTTCTCGATCGACCAGACGCTGGACTCGGCCAAGACCACGGTCGTCTCCAGCGACGGCACCACCGCCAAGGTCAAGATCGACTACACGCTGCTCGGCAAGCCGCTTTCGGCCGATGCCGAGATGGTTCGCCGCGGCGACAACTGGTACGGCAAGAACGCGCTGGAGAAGCTCGAGCAGCACGCTGCCGAAGCGGCCGCCGCGCCCGCCAGCGAAGGCTGATCCCGGACCGGATTCCACGCCACGGTTCCGCCCGCTTTCCGCATCCGCACCATGGATCCGGCACTTCCCGGGCCCCGGCCGGCCGCTGTGCGCCGGCGGGCGCCGCCGCTGACTCGCCTGCTGTGCGCGCTGTTGCGGCCGTGGCTGCGGCTGCGGCTGCAGCCGGCCGAGCCGCGCACGCTGGTCGGCGAGGACGACGGCCGGCCGACCGTCTACGTCCTGGAGCGCTACGGCCTGTCCGATACGCTGATCCTCGACGAGGCAGCAGCGGCGGCCGGCCTGCCGGCGCCGTACTCGGCGGCCGACACGCTGCCGATCCGCCGCCGCCGCTCGGTGATCTACCTCTCGCGGCGGCCGCGCTGGTTCGGCCGCCCGCAGCACCCGACCCGTTCGGAGACGCTGGCGCACCTGTTCGCGCACGTCGCGCAGACGCCGGGCGCCGATGTGCGCCTGGTGCCGGTGTCGATCTTCGTCGGTCGCGCGCCGGACCGGCAGTCGGGCTGGTTCAGCGTGTTGTTCTCGGAGAACTGGGTGGTGGTCGGCCGCTTCCGCCGGCTGCTCGCCCTGCTCCTGAACGGCCGTGACACGATCGTACAGTTCGCCGCGCCGGTGTCGCTGCGCCAGCTCGTCGACGAGGCCGGCGGCGAGGCGTCCGAGCGCAGCGTGCGCAAGCTCTCGCGCGTCCTGCGCGTGCACTTCAACCGCATCCGCGCCGCGGTCATCGGTCCCGACCTGTCCCACCGCCGCACCGTCGTCAACGCGGTGCTCAATGCCGAGCCGGTGCGCGAGGCGATCGCCGCCACCGCCAGCAAGGAAGGCCTGCCCGCCGCCAAGGCGCACAAGCGTGCGCGCGATTTCGCGATGGAGATCGCCGCGGACTATTCGCATCCGGTGGTGCGCTCGATGTCGTTCCTGCTGAACGGCTTCTGGAACAAGCTCTACGGCGGCGTGAAGATGCACCACTTCGAGTCGCTGCGCGCGAGCGTGCCCGGCCACGAAGTGATCTACGTGCCCTGCCACCGCAGCCACATCGACTACCTGCTGCTGTCGTGGCTGCTGTACCGCAACGGCTTGTCGGTGCCTCACATCGCCGCCGGCGTGAACCTCAACCTGCCGGTGCTCGGCGCGCTGCTGCGGCGCGGCGGCGCGTTCTTCCTGCGCCGCACGTTCCGCGGCAACGCGCTGTACTCGACCGTGTTCCGCGAATACCTCGGCCAGCTGTTCGCCCGCGGCGTGCCGCTGGAATACTTCATCGAGGGCGGACGCTCGCGCACCGGCCGCCTGCTGGCGCCACGCGCAGGCATGCTGTCGATGACGCTGTCGAGCTTCCTGGCCCAGTCGCGGCGCCCGGTGCTGTTCCAGCCGGTCTACATCGGCTACGAGAAGCTGATGGAAGGCAAGGAGTACGCCGGCGAGCTGTCCGGCCGACCCAAGCAGAAGGAGTCCTGGCTCGGCCTGCTGCGCGCGACCAAGGTGCTGCGCCAGCACTACGGGCAGGTGGCGGTGAGCTTCGGCGAACCGGTGTACCTGGCCGAGCTGCTCGACGAGGTCGCGCCGCAGTGGCGCCAGTCGCCGGTCGACCCCGACGACAAGCCCGAGTGGGCCGGCCCGGCGGTCGACGCGCTCGCCGAGCGCATCCTGGTCAACATCAACCGCAGCGCCGACGTCAATCCGGTCAACCTGCTGGCGCTGGCGCTCCTGTCCACGCCCAACCACGCGATGGCCGAGTCGGATCTGGTCGCCCAGCTGGATCTCGCCAAGCGGCTGCTGGTGGAGCTGCCGTACTCGGACCGCGTCACCGTCACCGCGCTCGATCCGGCCGCGATCATCGCGTACGGCGAGAAGATGCAGTGGATCGAGCGTGTCGCCCATCCGCTCGGCGACGTGCTCCGTTGCGGCGACGAACAGGCGGTGCTGCTGAGCTACTTCCGCAACAACGTCCAGCATCTGTTCGCGGCGGCGGCCTGGGTCGCCTGCTGCTTCCTCAACAACCGGCGCATGGCGCGTTCCACGCTGGTGCGGCTCGGCCGCCTGGTGCACCCGTTCATCCGCTCCGAGCTGTTCCTGGCCTGGGACGAGCAGGCCTTCGGCGAGCGCATCGAGGCGACGCTGGACTTCTTCGCGCGCCACGACCTGCTCGAGGTCGACGAGGACGGCCGCATCATGAGCCGCGGTCCCGGCCAGAGCGATACCGCCTACCGCCTGCGCGGCATCGCCCACAGCCTGCTGCAGGCGTTCGAGCGCTACTACATCGCGCTCGCCGCGCTGGTGAAGAACGGTCCGCACAGCCTGACCGCCGGCGAGCTGGAGAACCTGTGCTACCTCACCGCGCAGCGGCTCTCGCTGCTGCACGAGGTCAACGCGCCGGAGTTCTTCGACAAGTCGCTGTTCCGCGGCTTCATCCAGAAGCTGCGCGAGCGGCGCGTGGTGTGGACCGACGAGAACGGCAAGCTGGACTTCGACGGTGCGCTTGAAGAGGTCGCACGCGACGCCCGCGTGATCCTCAGCCGGGAGATCCGGCACGGCATCCTCAAGCTGACCCAGGACATGCGTGCGCGCCTGGGCGAGGGACAGCCGGCCGGCGAACCGCCCGTTGCGGCCAAGCCCGCGGCGGAGTGAGGCGGCGGCGCAGCGGCCGTCAGGCGTCGAGGTCGGGAATCAGCCGGCTTTCGATCCAGGCGATCATGTCCTTGAGCCGCAGCTTGCGCTTCTTCATGCGCGTGATCTGCAGTTCGTCGGAGACGTTCGGATCGATCGACAGGCGCGCGATCGCGGTATCGAGGTCGCGGTGCTCCAGTCGCAGCTCGGCGAGCTTGCGGACCAGCACGGCGGGATCGTCGGGGAACTGATGGTTCATGGCTGGGCGGCAAGTGTAGTGCTTTTGGCGGCGTGCGGGCGCCATCGGGCGGGGGCGTCCGCGGCACGTCCGCGGCAGGCTCGACGTACAATGCGCCGTCCCGTTCCAGCGTCCCGCCGATGACCGTCGCCGCCGCCCGCAAGCACGAACACGAAGCCGCCCGGCTGGCCAAGCGCCTGCGCCACCAGGTGGGCCAGGCGATCGCCGACTACAACCTGATCGAGGACGGCGATCGCGTGATGGTCTGCCTGTCGGGTGGCAAGGATTCCTACACCCTGCTCGACATGCTGCGGCGGCTGCAGGCCAAGGCACCGGTGAGGTTCGAGCTGGTCGCCGTGCACCTGGACCAGAAGCAGCCCGGCTACGATCCGGACGTGCTGCCGGCCTACCTGCGCGGCATCGGCATGCCGTTCCACATCATCGAGCAGGACACCTACAGCGTCGTGCGCCGCGTGATACCGGACGGCAAGACGATGTGCGGCCTGTGTTCGCGGATGCGCCGCGGCGCCCTCTACGACTTCGCCGAGCGCGAGGGATTTACGAAGATCGCGCTCGGGCACCATCGCGACGACATCGTCGAGACGCTGTTCCTCAACCTGTTCCATCACGCCGCGCTGAAGGCGATGCCGCCCAAGCTCAGGTCCGACGACGGCCGCAACCTCGTGATCCGGCCGCTGGCGTACTGCCGCGAGACGGACATCGCCGCGCACGCCGCCCATGAGGGGTTTCCGATCATGCCGTGCAACCTGTGCGGCTCGCAGGAGAACCTGCAGCGCAAGGTGGTCAAGGCGATGCTGGCCGACTGGGAGCGCCAGCAGCCGGGCCGGGTCGAGAACGTGTTCCGTGCGCTGACCCACGTGGCGCCCTCGCAGCTGGCCGATCCGGCATTGTTCGACTTCGCCGGGCTGGGTGCGCGCGGTCCCGGCGCGGACGCCCACGACTGGCTGCGCGACAACCGGCCCGGTCCGTCCTGAGCCGGGCGCTTCCGTCCACCGCTTGCGCGTTGCGTGCCGGCTCTCCGCGCCGGCCGGGTCGCGTTTCTCCGCCGTTCCTTCGTATCGAGATGCCATGTTCTTCCGAAACCTGACCCTGTTCCGCTTCCCCGAGACCGCCGTCGAGGCCCTCGACGACCTGGAGACCCGCCTGGAGTCCCAGCGCCTGCGCGCCTGCGGGCCGCTGGAGCTGGCCACGCGTGGATTCGTTTCGCCGTTCGGTCGCCAGTCCGACGCGTTGATGCACCAGATTGGTGCGTATACCCTGCTGACGATCGGCGGCGAGGACAGGCTGCTGCCGGGATCGGTGGTAACCGAGGAACTGGCCAACCGGATCTCCGAACTGGCCGAGAAGGAAGGCCGCCGGATCGGTGCGCGCGAGCGCAAGCGCTTGAAGGAGCAGGTGGTTTCCGAACTGCTGCCGCGGGCTTTCATCCGCCCGTCACGCCAGAGTGCTTATCTGGACGCCAAGAACGGCTGGCTGGTCGTCGATACGGCCAGCCGGAAGGTGGCCGAGGAGGCGGTCAGCCAGGTTCGCGAGGCGGTCGGGCAGTTTCCGGCCACCCCGATGGCGCCGGAAGAATCGCCGCGGGCGCTGATGACGGACTGGCTGATCCATGGCAAGCTGCCGGCAGGCTTGGCGCTCGGCGACGAGTGCGAGCTGCGCGATCCGGTCGAGGCCGGTGCCATCGTTCGCTGCCGTCGTCAAGAGCTTGAATCGGACGAGGTCCGGGAGCATCTGAAGACCGGCAAGCAGGTGTACCAGCTCGGGCTCACGTTCGACGAGCGCATGAGTTTCGTGCTCGGGGAGGACCTCACGGTCCGCAAGTTGCGTTTTCTCGATGTCGTACTGGATGAGTTGGGCGAGGAGTCGTCCGAATCGATCCAGGCGGAGATCGACGCCCGGTTCGCGTTGTTGACGCTGGAGTTGGCGCGCCTGTTCGACAAGTTCGGGGAGTGGTTTGGATTACCGCGGCCGGGGGACCGCGACTAGCGGACCCGTGTGGGTCATGAGGCAACGATGACCCTCGATAGCGACAACGGCAACAACTACCTGGAACTGGCGACGCAGACCGGCGACACGATCAAGGTCCTGCGTCGCAGCCATCCGCGTGCCCGGCGCCTGCGCCTGACGGTGACGCCCGGCGGCGCCCGCGTCACCTACCCGGAAGGGACCCATCCGGCCCAGGTGTTCGCGTTCCTGCGCAAGCACGGCGAATGGCTCGAACGAAAGCTCGACGAACTCAATCTCGGTTCGCAGCCGCCGCCGCTGAAGGTGGGATCGGCCACGGTGATGCCGCTGCGCGGCGAGACCACGCGCCTGTCCTGGCGTGACGGCGCCTATCCGCACATCGAGCACACCGAAGACCGGCTGACGATCAGCCTGCCGCGGCCGCACCGCCGTGCGCCGGAAGCGGCGCGCGCCTTGCTGCGCTCGTTCCTGGAAGCGCAGATGCGGCGCGACATCTCGCGCTGGCTGGCGCGCTACACGCCGGAGCTGGGCCTGGCGCCGACCGGCATCCGCGTGCGGCCGCTCAAGAGCCTCTGGGGCAGCCTCGACACGCGCGACGTGGTGACGCTGGATCTCGCGCTGGCGCTGGCGCCGCCGGCGGCCCTGCGCTACGTGCTGGTCCACGAGCTGTGCCACCTGCGCATCCGCAACCACTCCAAGCGGTTCTGGAACCTCGTCCAGTCGCTGTACCCGGAATGGGGCGAGCAGCGCGACTGGCTGCGGCTCCACGGCCAGGCGCTCAAGGCCGAACTCGGCCGGCTGATCCAGGCGCCCGGCGGCGGCTGAACCTCGTCCCGCGCCGCTCAGGCGCGCGGCGGGTGGCGTCCGAAGAAATCCAGCAGCGCATCGGCCACCGGTCCGGGCCGTTCCAGGTGCAGGTGGTGGCCGCCTGCCAGCCGCACGATCTCGATCGCGGCCACCTCGGCCGCGCGGCGTTCGATCCACGCGCGCGGCAGGTAGGCCGTCTCCGGTTCAGTCAGCACCAGGAGCGTCGCCGCGTCGATGCCGGCCAGCAGGTCCAGCACCTGGTCCTCGGTGAAGCGCGCCGGCGAGGCGAGCCGCAAGCGGGCATCGCTCGACCAGGCAAAGCCACCGTCGACGGCCTGCAGGCCACGCTCGACGATCGGGCGCGCAGCGGCCGCGGACAGACCGCCGGCGGCGAGGCGCGCGGCGACGGCCGTGTCGATCGAGTCGAACACGCGGCGTCGGTCGCCACGGCGCGCGGCGCGCTCCCCGATGACGCGGCGCAGCCGCTCGCGGGTATCGCCGGCCGCCGCGGTCAGCGGCCCGAGGGCTTCGATCAGCGCCAGGCGGTCGACCCGCTCCGGGAAGATCCCGGCGAAGACGCTGGCCAGCGTCCCGCCGAGCGAATGGCCGAGCAGGTCGATGCGTGGGCGGCCGAGCTGCTCGACCACGCCGAGGATCTCGTCGAGGAAGTCGATGTAGGGGTACCAGGTGCCGGCGGGGCGATGCCCGGACCGCCCGTGGCCGGCCAGGTCGATGGCGATCACCTGATGATGTGCCGCCAGCCGCGGTGCCAGATGGTCGAACGAGCCGGCATTGTCGAGCCAGCCGTGCAGCGCCAGCAGCGGCGGCAGTGCCGGGTCGCCCCAGCACCGGGCCGCGATCGGGAGGTGCGGCAGGTCGAAGCGCCGCTCGCGGGCCTCGGTCACGAAACGGCGGGGTCGAGGTGGCGCCGGATCAGCTCGCCGACCAGGCGGACCTGGGCCGGCGAGGCGTTCAGTGCCGGAAGATACTCGTAGCGTTCCCCGCCGGCCGCCAGGAAGCGCTCGCGATTGGTGATCGCCAGCTCCTCCAGCGTTTCCAGGCAGTCGATCGAGAAGCCCGGCGCGAGGACCTGCACGCTGCGCACGCCTTCGCCCGGCAGCGCGGCCAGCACCGCGTCGGTGTACGGCTGCAGCCACGGCTCGCGACCCACCCGCGACTGGAAGCAGGCGAGGATCGGCGGCGCCGCCGAGCCGAGCCGCCGCCGCAGGGCGTCGGTCGTCGCCCGGCACTGGTCGGCATACGGATCGCCGGCGCGGACGTAGCGCTCCGGAATGCCGTGGAACGACAACAGCAGGCGCTCGGCACGGCCGTGGGCCTGCCAGTGCGCCTCGACGCTGGCGGCCAGCCCTTCGACATAGGCTGGTTCGTCCGCGTAGCTGTCGACGAAATGCAGCTCCGGCACGCGCCGGCGCCGGCGCAGGTGGCGGCCGACCGCGTCGAGCACCGAGGCGGTGGTCGTCGCCGAATACTGCGGAAACAACGGCAGCAGCAGCAGGCGACGCACGCCGGCCGCCATCAGTTCGTCGATCCGCGTGCCGAGGTCGGGGAGCCGGTAGCGCATCGCGTGCCGCACCACCACGCCGGGCCATTCGGCCTGGACGGCTTCGGCCAGTGCCGCCATGCCGGTCTGCAGCGGCGAGCCGGCCGGGGTCCAGATCGTGCGGTACAGCGCCGCCGAGCGGGCCGGCCGGATGCGCAGGATCACGCCGTGCAGCACCGGCAGCCAGAGCCAGCGCGGTTGTTCCACCACCCGCGGATCGGACAGGAACTCGGCCAGGTAGCGCCGCACCGCCGCCGGCGTCGGCGCATCGGGAGTGCCGAGGTTGATCAGCAGGACGCCGGTGTCCGGTGCGGGGCGGTCGGGGGCGGGAATCGGTTCGGTGGGCATACCGGGCGGAAGGCTGGGCGGCTGCGACGAATCTGGCCGCAAAAACGTCCGCCGCACGCGCGGTTGCAGTGCTTTGTTACGGCGGAGAGTGCTGCTAGACTCGGGGAGCCCGGCGTCGGCAGGACGGCCGGTCCGGGCGACGACTACCCATAACGATAACATCGACCGCCATGCGCATGCGTGCCTGCTTTGCCGCAGCCGTGCTTCTTTTCGCCTCGTCGCCTGCGTTCGCGCAACTGGCGACGCCGGCCTACGGCGTGGCGTTCCGTGACTTCTACCGGCTCGATCTGGCCACCCGGCGCGCGACCTTCATCGGCGAAGCCGGTCCGGTCAACGGCCAGGCGGTCGCCCAGATCCGCGGCCTGACCTACGGCCCCGGCGGCGAGCTGTTCGCCGTCGTCGGCAACCAGAAGATCATCGTCCAGCTCGATCCCGCGTCCGGCACGGCCAGCTATCGCGGCGCGCTGTCGGGCATGCCGACCGAGGAAGCGCTCGACCTGTCGATGACCTATGCCTGCGACGGCAACCTGTGGATCGCCTCGGCCAACGGCAGTCTCTGGAAGACCAGTCCGGCCGCGATCAACCCGGTCTACGTCGGCGACACCGGCCGGCCGATCACCGGCCTGGCCGCTCGCGGCGGCGTGCTCTACGGGGCCGCCGGTCGCGACGACAACGGCCTCTACCGGATCGACCAGACCACCGCACGCGCCGAGCGCATCGGCGATTTCGGCCGCGTTCCCAACTACGTCAACGTCGTGGCCATGAGCTTCGACGCGTCGGGCAAGCTCTGGGCGACGCTCAACTACAATCCGCCGGCGCTGGTCGACTGGAGCGATCTGGTCACGATCGATCCGGCAACCGGCGCGCTGACCGTGCTCGGCTCGCTGGAAGGCCCCTCGCGCCTGCGCGGCATCTCGATGAACGGGTTCATCGTCGCGCCCACCGACTGCACGCCGACCGGCGGTCCGCCGGAGCCGGTGCCCATGCCGGTCCGTTCGCCGTGGGCGCTCGGCCTGATGACGCTCGCACTCGGCCTGGTGGCACTGTTCGCGCTGCGTCGCCGCCGGCTCTCCTGACCGCTTTCATCGGCGGCTCAGCTCGACCTGCTACGGTGTCGGGACCCGTATTTGCCTGGAGTTCCCCGATGCCTTCCCTCGCGCGCGTCTGCCTCGCCGTCGCCTTGCTGGTTCTGGCGCTGCCCGCCGTGGCGGGCGAGAAGGAAAACGAACGCGCCAGCAACGCGGTCCGTGTGCTCCAGGAAGTCATGCAGGCGCCGGACAAGGCGATTCCGCGCGACCTGCTCACCAACGCCTACGCGGTCGCGGTGATCCCGGATGTCATCAAGGCCGGCTTCGTGGTCGGCGGCCGCCACGGCTCGGGCCTGCTCTCGATCAAGTCGGCCGACGGCACCTGGTCCAACCCGAGCTACATCAGCATGACCGGCGGCAGCGTCGGCTTCCAGGCCGGCGTGTCGTCCACCGACGTAATCCTGGTCTTCCGCAACCAGCGCGGCGTCGAGTCGATCGTGCACGGCAAGTTCACGCTCGGAGCGGATGCGTCGGCGGCCGCCGGGCCGGTCGGCCGCACCGCGCAGGCATCCACCGATGCGCAGCTCAAGGCCGAGATCTACTCGTACTCGCGTGCGCGCGGCCTGTTCGCCGGCGTGGCCCTGGACGGCTCGGCGCTGACGATCGACAACAAGGCCAATCAGGCCGTCTATGGCAACGGCGTGACCGCCCGCCGCATCCTGGATGGCGGCGTCAGCAACGTGCCGGGCCCGGTCGTGGACTTCCGTGATCGCCTGGAAGAGTACACTTCGCAGTAATCGCGCCCGCCCTGCCGGATCGTTCCCCGGGGAACTCCTCGAAAGGCGGCGCGCGCCACCACGAGATCGAGGTTTCCCATGGGTAGTTTCAGTATCTGGCACTGGCTGATCGTCCTGGTCGTCGTCGCGCTGATCTTCGGCACCAAGCGCCTGCGCAACATCGGCGAGGACGTCGGCAGCGCGATCAAGGGCTTCCGCAAGGGCATGCAGGAAGGCGAAGAGGCGCAGGGCCAGCTCAAGGCCGATCCGCCGCCCGCCGCCGCCAAGACCGAGAGCGAGCAGCGCGATCGCGCCGAGTAGGACGCGGCCATGTTCGACGTCGGTTTCGGCAAGCTCGCGCTGATCGCGATCGTGGCCCTGCTGGTGCTCGGCCCGGAGCGCCTGCCGCGCGTCGCGCGCACGGCCGGTGCGCTGGTGCGCCGCGCGCGCAGCAGCTGGCTCAACGTGCGCAGCGAGATCGAGCGCGAGCTGGCCGCCGAGGACATGAAGCAGCAGGTCAACGACGCGCTGCGCGCGACCGACCTGCGGGCCGAGGTCGACGCCACGGCCGAAAGCATCCGCCGCAGCGTCGAGCCGGTATCGTCCACGCCGGCGCCGGCGTCGCCCGCGCCTTCGACACCTCCCGCCGCAACGTCCGCTGCCGATGACCACCGCTGAGTACGCGGCGTCGACGGTGACCTCTTCGTCCCCGGTCTCCCACGCACATGCAAGTTGATCCCGGCATGGAAGAGGAGCAGTCCTTCCTCACGCACCTGGTCGAGCTGCGTTCGCGCCTGCTCAAGGCGGTGGCCGCGGTGCTCGTCGTGCTGGTCGCCCTGCTGCCGTTCTCCAAGCGGATCTATGCGCTGCTGGCCCGGCCGCTGGTCGAGCACCTGCCGGCCGGGGGCAGCATGATCGCCACCGAGGTCGCCTCGCCGTTCCTGGTGCCGCTCAAGCTGTGCTTCTTCGTCGCGCTGTTCCTGGCGATGCCGGTGGTGCTGTACCAGCTCTGGGCATTCGTATCGCCGGGCCTGTATCGCCACGAGAAGCGGCTGGCCCTGCCGCTGCTGGGCTCCGCCGTGGCGCTGTTCTACATCGGCTGCGCGTTCGCCTACTTCCTGGTGCTGCCGGCGGTCTTCACGTTCACCACCGGCATCGCCCCGGAGGGCGTGGCGGTGATGCCCGACATCAGCCGCTTCCTGGACTTTGCGCTGATCCTGTTCCTGGCGTTCGGGCTGTGCTTCGAGGTGCCGGTGGCCCTGGTGATCCTGGTCGCGATCGGCGTGGTGACGCCGGCGCAGCTCGCCACCAATCGTTCCTACGCGATCGTCGGCGCCTTCGTGGTCTCGGCCGTCGTGACGCCGCCCGACGTGCTGTCGATGCTGATGCTGGCGATCCCGATGTGCCTGCTCTACGAGCTCGGCATCCTGGTTGCGCGCGCGATCGTGCGCCGCTCGGCCGCTGTCGACGCTGCGGCCGGCGACTAGTCGCCGGCTCTCCTCCGGTCGCGTCGCCGCGCGACCTGCCGGCGCAGGCCTTCGTGCCGAGCGCCGCGTACGAAAAACCCGGTAGCACGGACCACCGCGACGCGCGCGGAGACAGGTCGTGGTCGCGTAGACAGTTACAAAAAGTAACAAGTCAGCCGGCAGCGGCGGCCTGTGCGTACAGGTGCCGTCGATATACTGGCCCCAAAAGCAAAGGGATCTGCTCTGGATGCCGGCCCGGGACCGGACGGCACCGCGACGCAGGAACGGGTCGCCGGCATCATGGCGGCCCGCTGCATACTCAGCGACGGTGGATCCACATGAAGAATTCGACGCTCAATTCCGAAGACGCGCGTGACGCGTCCCTGCGTGTGTCCAAGCGCATGCGCGACAGCCTCAAGGCCGCTGCCGCGGTCATGGGCCGCCCGTTGTACGAAGTGACGAACGAGGCCATCAACCACTACCTCGGCAACCTCAAGCTCGGCGACCCGCTGGTGGCGATCCGCCGCAACGGCAGCGGCCGCGCGCGCACAGCCACCCGCTGACCGTCACGACCGGCCGGCACTTCCCGGCTCCCTCCTTCCGGCCGGGCGCCCGCATCGGCGCGACCGCACCCCTGGACGCAAGGCACCGGACGATCCAGCAATCTGGACGCTGCGGCGCGCCGTTACGAATCGCGCCGGTCCTGCGCGAGGGGTGATCAGTCGATCGGCGGCAGCACCGTGCTCACTTCGGCGATCGTCGTGATGCCGCGAGCGACCTGCGCGGCCGCGGAAAGGCGCAGCGGGCGCATGCCGGTGGCCAGCGCGGCGGAGGTCAGCTTGGTGAGATCCATCGCCGGCTCGATCAGCGCGCGCAACTTCGGCGTGATCCGCAGCATCTCGTAGAGCCCGGTACGGCCGAGGAAGCCGGTCTTGCGGCATTCCAGGCAGCCCTTCGGGCCGAACACGCGTTCGGGCGGCGTGATCTTCCAGCCGTGCGTCAACGCCGCCCAGGCCGGCTCGTCGACCGCCTGCTCGCTCTTGCAGTGCGGGCACAGCGTGCGCACCAGGCGCTGGGCGACCACGCCGGTCAGCGTCGACTGGATCAGGTAGTTCGGCACGCCGAGGTCGAGCAGGCGCGTCATCGCGCTCGGCGCGTCGTTGGTGTGCAGCGTCGACAGCACCAGGTGGCCGGTCAGCGACGCCTGCACCGCCATCTGCGCGGTTTCCAGGTCGCGAATCTCGCCGACCATGATGATGTCCGGATCCTGCCGCAGCAGCGTGCGCACGCCGGCGGCGAAATCCAGGTCGATCGCCGGCTGCACCTGCATCTGGTTGAACTCCGGCGAGACCATCTCGATCGGGTCCTCGACCGTGCAGACGTTGAGGTCGGGCGTCGCCAGGTGCTTGAGCGTGGAGTACAGCGTCGTGGTCTTGCCCGAGCCGGTCGGCCCGGTCACCAGCACGATGCCGTGCGGCCGCTCCACCATCTCGCGCCAGAGCTTCTCCTCGTCGGTGGCGAAGCCGAGCTGGCGGAACTCCTTGACCACGATGTCCGGGTCGAAGATGCGCATGACCAGCTTCTCGCCGAACGCGGTCGGCATGCTCGAGATGCGCAGCTCCACCTCGCGCCCGCCCTGTGAGCGCGTCTTGATGCGGCCGTCCTGCGGCCGCCGTTTCTCGGCCACGTCCATGCGCCCGAGGATCTTCACGCGCGCGGTGACCGCCGTCATCACCGGCGTCGGCAGCTCGAACACTTTGTGCATGACGCCGTCGATGCGGAAGCGGATCGGGCTGGTATCGCGGCGTGGCTCGAGGTGGATGTCCGAGGCGCGCTGCTCGAAGGCGTACTGCAGCAGCCAGTCGACGATGTGGACGACGTGCCGGTCGTCGACACCGACCTCGCCGGTCTTGCCCAGCTCGACCAGCTGCTCGAAGTTGAGGATCGCGCGGCCGTCGTGGATGTCGGACTTGGCGTCGCGCGCGCGCTGGATCGAGCGCTGCACGCTCCACCACTCGGCCAGGTAGCGGTTGACGTCGATCGGGCTGGAGACCACCCGCTGCACGTCCTTGCGCAGCACGTGGGCGAGGTCCGCGTGCCAGCGCTCGTCGAACGGCTCGGGCGTGGCGATGACCACCTGCGACTCGGTGACCGCCACCGGCAGGATGCGGTAGCGCTGCGCATAGGCGTGGCTGATGACCTGGGTCGCGGCGCCGACGTCGATCTTCATCGGGTCGATCTTGAGGTACGGCAGCTGCGCGCGCCGCGCCAGCCACTGGGTCAGCACCTCGACGCTGAGCGGCTTGTCCGGCTCGCGCACGTCGGCCAGCTTGAGGTTGGCGACCAGCACCAGCGGGTGCAGCTCGGTCAGGCCGCGCGCGGTGCGCACGTCGGCGCGCACGCGCTTGCAATCGGCCTCGGTGACCACGCCGTCGGCGAGCAGGGCGGCCAGCACGTCGTCCAGCTCCAGCCGCCCCCGTGCACCGAGCCGGGATTCCTTGCCCCGTTCCGACTGGGTGCGGTGCGGTTGCGTCGCCATGCGCTCGACCTCGGGAAAACCAGTGCCCGCGGCTATACTAACGCGCTTTTTCATCGCAACTGTGAGCCAGTGCATGGCCGGCCCGACCTTCCAGGACGTCATCCAGACCCTCAACCGCTATTGGGCGGAGCAGGGGTGCGTATTGATCCAGCCGCTCGACACGGAGGTCGGCGCGGGAACCTTCCATCCGGCCACGTTCCTGCGTGCGATCGGCCCGGAGCCGTGGGCCGCCGCCTACGTCCAGCCCTCGCGGCGCCCGACCGACGGCCGCTACGGCGACAACCCCAACCGCCTGCAGCACTACTACCAGTACCAGGTGGTGATGAAGCCCAATCCGGACGACATCCTCGACCGCTACATCGGTTCGCTGAAGGCACTCGGCGTCGATCCGCTGGTGCACGACCTGCGCTTCGTCGAGGACAACTGGGAGTCGCCGACGCTCGGTGCCTGGGGCCTGGGCTGGGAAGTCTGGCTCAACGGCATGGAAGTCACGCAGTTCACGTACTTCCAGCAGGCCGGCGGCCTCGAATGCCGGCCGGTCACCGGCGAGATCACCTACGGGCTGGAGCGCCTGGCGATGTACCTGCAGAACGTCGACAACGTCTACGACCTGGTCTGGACCGAGGCGCCGCACGGCACCGTCACCTACGGCGACGTCTTCCACCAGAACGAGGTCGAGCAGAGCACCTACAACTTCGAGCACGCCAACGTCGCCAAGCTGCTGGCGTGGTTCGACACCTGCGAGGCGGAGGCCACGCGGCTGGTCGAGGCCGGCCTGCCGCTGCCGGCCTACGAGCAGGTCATGAAGGCCAGTCATACCTTCAACCTGCTCGACGCGCGCCGCGCGATCAGCGTGACCGAGCGCCAGCGCTACATCCTGCGCGTGCGCACGATCGCACGCGCCGTCGCCGAGGCCTATCACGCCCAGCGCGAGAAGCTCGGTTTCCCGGGCCTGAAGAAGAAGGAGGCCGCGTGATGACCACCACCGCCTCCCTGCTGGTCGAACTGGGCACCGAGGAACTGCCACCCAGGGCGCTCGACGACCTCGCCGCCGCGTTTGCCGGAGCGCTGGTCGAGGGCCTGGCCAAGCGCGGCGTCGCCGCCGATGCCGCCGGCGCACGCACCTATTGCTCGCCGCGGCGGCTCGCGGCCTGGATTCCCGCGGTTGCCACCACCCAGCCCGACCAGGTCGTCGAGCGGCGTGGTCCCGCGCTCGCGGCCGGGCTTGACGCGACCGGCCAGCCGACACGTGCCCTGGTCGGCTTCGCGCAGAGCTGCGGCGTCGAGGTCACGGCACTGGAGAAGCTGGAGACCGACAAGGGCGCCTGGTTCGTCCATCGCGCCGAGAAGAAGGGCCAGCCGACCGCCGCGCTGGTGCAGGCCGTTCTCGAGGACGCCCTCAAGGCGCTGCCGATCCCCAAGCCGATGCGCTGGGGCGGGCACGACTACAGCTTCGTCCGGCCGGCGCACTGGCTGGTGGTGCTGCACGGCAGCGAGGTGGTGGACGCTGCCGTGCTCGGCCTGCGTTCGGGCCGGCAGTCGCGCGGCCACCGCTTCCATCATCCGCAGCCCGTGCACGTCGCCGACGCCGACGCCTGGCTGGACGCCCTGCGCGCGGCCAAGGTCCTCGCCGACCCGGCCGAGCGCCGCGCGCGCGTCCGCGCCGAGGTGGCACGCGCCGGTCGCGACACCGGCGGCGAGCCGCGCCTGTCCGACGCCCTGCTCGAAGAGATCGCCAACCTGACCGAATGGCCGGTCGCGATCGGCTGCGCGTTCGAGCGCGCCTTCCTCGAGGTCCCGGCCGAGGCGCTGGTGACGACGATGGAGGCCAACCAGAAGTTCGTCCCGGTGTTCGACGGCGAAGCCCGCCTCACCGAGCACTTCATCGGCGTCGCCAACATCGAGTCCAAGGACCCGGCCGAGATCCGCAAGGGCTACGAGCGCGTGATCCGCCCGCGCTTCGCCGACGCCAAGTTCTTCTTCGACGAGGATCGCAAGCAGCCGCTGGCGGCCTACCAGGGCGCGTTGGAGGCGGTGACCTACCAGCAGCAGCTCGGCAGCGTCTGGAGCAAGGTGGTGCGCGTGGCCGAACTGGCCCGCGTGATCGCCAACCGCACCGGCGTCGATGCCGGCCTGGCCACGCGCGCGGCGGCCCTGTCCAAATGCGACCTGATGACGCGCATGGTCGGCGAGTTTCCGGAACTGCAGGGCGTCATGGGCCGCTACTACGCGACGGCAGGCGGCGAGAACGCCGCCGTCGCCGCGGCGCTCGACGAGGTCTACGCGCCGCGCTTCGCCGGCGACGCGATCGCTGCCGGCCAGGTCGGCCGGGTGCTGGCGATCGCCGAGCGGCTCGACACGCTGGCCGGGATTTTTTTGGTGGGCCAGAAACCTTCTGGCAATAAGGATCCATTTGCCCTTCGTAGAGCAGCGCTTGGTTTAGCTCGTACCCTGATTGAGGGCGAGCTTGATGTTGATTTAAAGGCCTTGCTAAGAGAAGCAGTTGATCTGCTTCCTGTAGTTGGTGGTGCCCTTTCTCAGAAATCGTTGGAAGCGGGACTTCAGAGTAAAGAAGTAGAAGCGGAGATAGAGCGCCAACGTGCTGAGGGTCACTCAGAAGAGCGTAAGGCGAAGCTAGTGGCCGAACTCTACGACTTCATCCTCGACCGCCTGCGCGGCTACTACGCCGACCAGGGCATCCCCGGCGAGGCGTTCGAGGCGGTGCGCGTGCTGGCGCCGGCTTCGCTGCTCGACTTCGATCGCCGCCTGCGCGCCGTCGTCGCGTTCGCCAGCCTGCCGGAAGCCGAGGCCCTGGCCGCCGCCAACAAGCGCATCGGCAACATCCTCAAGCAGGCGGGTTTCACCACGCAGGCGGGTTACGCCGCGCGTGCGGACGACCCGCCGGCGCAAAGCGCGCTGCGGCAGGCGCTCGACAGTGCCGGCCAGGACTATCAAAGCCTGCTCGCCTCGCGTGACTACGTCGGTGTGCTGCGCACGCTCGCGACGTTGCGCGACGTGGTCGATCGTTTCTTCGCTGACGTGATGGTGATGGCGGAGGACGCCGACGTGCGCCACAACCGCCTGGCCCTGCTCAGCAACCTGCGCGTGATGTTCCTGCGCGTTGCCGACATCTCGTTGCTGCAGCGCGGCTGAGACCCGCACCGGAACGCGAGCACGCCTCGCCGCCGCCTGCCGTGCCGGCACGGCAGGCGTGGGCAGAGATCGCGCACGGATGCCGCGTGTCACGGCGACCGTGTACGCCATCGGCGGACGCGATCCGCAAGGCGATTCGAGCCGGGCTCGCGTGCGGTCGGCTCGCGCACGGTCCGCCGCCGGCCCGTCGCCCTTCCGTCGCGCGAGCGGTCGCCACGGACACCGGCGCCATGCCGTCTCGGAACCTCCAGCCCGAGGCGGGCATGCCGCCGGCGCCAGGGGTCAATCGAACCCGCCCTGGAAGATCGCGTCGGTCGAGCCGGCGCCCGAGAGCGGCAGCTGCGCGCCGATGCCCTGGTCGCTCATGACCATCAGCGTTTCGTTCTGCACGCCCGGCCCCATCGGCGAGAAGCGGATCTCGACGGTGCAGGTCTCTCCGGGCCCGAGCATCGGCATGCACAACATGCCGTCCGCCTGGAACGAGGGCAGCACCAGGAAATTCGAGATCGGCGCGAATCCACTGCCGGTATTGCGCAGCAGCACCGTGCGGGTCGCCGTCGTGCCGGTGGCGACGGCGCCGAAGTCGACGCTGGCCGGTTCGAACACCAGGCTCGCGGGATTGCCGTTGCCGAAGCCGGTACCCGACAGCGCAATCTGCGCCTGGGCGCCCTGTGCGGTGGTCAGCGTCAGCGTCGCGGCTGCGGGGCCGGCGGTGGTGGGTCTGAACTCGAGATCGACGATGCACACTTGCCCCGCCATCAGCCATTCGCAGCCGATGTCGCTGCCGGCGTGGAACGCCGGATCGGACGTGGAGAACGTCAGTTGGGTCAGCAGGCCCGTGCCGAAGTTGCGCAACTGGATCATCCGGCGTCCCACGGTGCCGACCGCGGTCTGACCGAAATCCACGCTGCTCTCCAGGAAGTCGGCGGCGGTGTCGCGCAGCACGCCGCGCCCGGACAGGGCCACGTTGGCCTCGATGAGCGGATTGGGGCTGGAGATGCGCAGCGAGGTCGCGAGCGGCGTGACGTCGATCGGCTTGTAGCGCACCGTGATCTGGCAGCTCGCGCCGGCGGCGAGAAAATCGCAGGTCCGCGTGTCCACCAGGAAGGACGGCACGTCCCAGGCAAACCAGAGCATCGCCGCGGCAGTGCCGGTGTTGGTCACGGTGAGCGTGCGCGGCGCGCTCGTCGTGCCGACGTCGACGGTGCCGAAATCCAGCGTCTCTTCCGAGACCGATGCACCCTGCAACGGCGGGACCGCGGCCCCGAGCATGGTCAGGTGCGTCGTGGCGCTTTCGAGCGTGCTGACGCCCCAGCTGTCGGCAAGCGGGCCGGTAGCGCTCGGCGCATAGGTCAGGGTGATGCTGCAGTCCGCGCCCGGCGCCAGCGTCGCGCCGCAGGCGCTGGTGTCGACGCTGACGCCGGCTTCCGGCGCGGTGAACAGCAGCCCCGTCGCGGCGCGCGTGCCGATGTTGCCGAGCGTGACGGTGCGTGTCGCACTGCTGCCGGGCTGGACGTTGTGGAAGTCCACGTAGGCCGGCACGAAGCGCAGCCGGTCCGGGGCCGGATCACGCAGTGCCACCTTGATGACCCGGCCGGGCGCGTTGAGCGTGCCGGCATAGGCGTAGTCGCCTCCGCTGTCGAGCGCGAGGCTCAGCAGCCCGTTGTCGTCGCCATCGAAGACCAGCGATTCGGCGACCGTGAACGTGGACAGGTCGACCTTCAGCAGGCGCGCCGGTTTGGTCGCCGCGCCGAAGTACGCATACCGGCCGGCCGCGTCGATCGCGGCGGTACCGAGTCCGACGGAGTCGATACCCATGTGCAGCACCGTGCCCGGCTGGAAGCTCGCCAGGTCGACCTTGGCCACGTACGGCGTGTAGCTTGGGTTGGAGTAGGTGCCGAAATAGGCGGTCGAGCCGTCCGGCGCCATGACGGCCGAGCGGAAGCCGACCACGTGCGGCGGGAACGTGATCATGCCGGCCCACTGGAACGTCGCCAGGTCGATCCGCGCCACATTGGCCGGTGCAGTCATCGTGCCGAGATACAGATAGCGGCCGGCCGGATCGATGGTGGACGATTGCAGGTACTGCAGGCTGGTCTGCACGCGGCCGACCACCTGCAAGGTCGCCAGGTCGATCTTCTCGACCAGGCCCTCGTCCGAGCTGGTATAGCCGTAGCGCCCTTGCGGATCGATGCGGAAGGTCTGCGCGTAGTGGCTCAGCTGGCCGGTGCCGAGGAGCGTCATCGTCGACAGGTCGACCTTGCCGACCCTGGGGCCGGCCAGGCTGTCATAGGTCACGTAGAGCGTGGTGCCGAGCGGGTGCAGGGCACCGATCGGGCCGTCGGCCGAGTCCACGCCCTGGTCGAACGGGATCTCGCCGACCGGCTCCATCGTGGCCAGGTCGATCGTGACCAGCGGGCTGGGCCGGCCCGGCGTCGGGCTCGTGATCACGTAGGCCCAGCGGCCGTCGCTGCTGACGAGCACGCTCCTGGCGTGGGGAAGGCCCGCGCCGACGATCGTGGCGTCGACGCGTTCGAGCGCGTGGGCACCGCCGGCGGACAACAGCAGCGCCAGCAGCACCAGCAGCAGGCCTGCGGCTCGCGGGGCCCGATGCAGCGGGTCCCTTGCAACCATCCAATCAGATGTCGCGTACATAAGTGTTTCCCCAAGCGAACGACGGTGGAGCAGCCCGCCACGATGCGGGATGCCGAAGCGAATGGCTGCGTGAACAGCGGGCCAGTCGAGTATGGAAGTGCGTAATCGGCCGCAACAAGCGGGCGCACCGCCGTGTTGGCGCCATGGCGGAAATGCGCCGCCGGGCAGTCACGCTTGCGCTGCCGCCGTTCATGCGTCCTCCCGCATGCCGAAGCGGTGCGCGGCGAGCCAGCCGGCCTGGAATCGTGTCCTGGCGCCGATGCGTTTCATGAAGGCGCCGATGCGGCGGTCCAGCGTGCGCGGCGACAGGCCCAGCGCGGCGGCGGTCGCCTTGTCGTTGGAGCCCGCGGCCAGGCGCGTCAGCAGCCGCTGCTCGCTGTCCAGCACGGCGCGCGGATCGGCGGGGTCGGACCGCGCGCAATCGGCGACCGACAGCGGCGCCGCCTGCCGCCAGAGCAGATCGAAGTAATCGCGCAGCGCCTCCAGCAGCGACGAGGCGCGTACCAGCAGAACCGGTCCTCCGAGGGCTTGCAGGCTCATCGGGATGAGGCCCGCCTGGCCGTCCGCGATCAACAGCTTCAGCGACAGGCCGGACCCGACGCGCACCTCGGCGCCGGCCTCCATGCAGACCCGCACCCGTTCGAGCACGCCGGGTGCGTCGAATGCCTCCACGTCGATCAACGTGCGATAGGCCACACCGCGTGCGAGGCCGTCGATTTCCGCCGCATCGACCGTATGCGGCGGTCCGGCGACGTACGGCGGCTTGTCCAGGCACAGGCACTCGGTTCTTGCGCCGCGCTGGATCTCGACGATGGCACGGCGCACGCGCTCCGCGTCGTCGAGCACCTCGATCACGTCGTTGCCGGGAGCGACCCGGAAGACCGCCGGGCGGAACTCCTCGATCAGTGCGGCGGCCGCGGCCCCAGCACGGGCCAGCGCGTCGGCCTGCCGCTGGATCAGGGCTTCCAGCACGATGTCGGGAGGCACCGCGCGGTAGCGGCGCGGCCGCTGTCGCGACGGCACGACCAGGCCCTTGGCCGACAGGTCGGCGACGAGGACGCGTGCCCGCGCGACCGGAAGGCTCAGCTGCGCGGCCAGTTCAGCTACCGATGCGCCGGCGCTGCGCAGCAGGGTCCGATAGGCGTCTTCCTCGATCGCGGCGAGGCCGAGCACCGCGAGCGCGGGAGACGCCGGGTGGTCCCCGGGCGCGAAGGCATCGGACATCGTCGGGCTCCGTCCTGGCGCGGTTGCGCCACCGGACCTTCTTAGACGGGCCGGTCCTGCCGTGCATTCGCCACGGCTAACACGGGGCTAACACCGGCCTTCCGCCGCTTCCTTCGATAGCGTCGGCCGCCTTCTCGGGGCAGCGGCAGGCCTCAGTGCAGCCCGGGGAAGTCGCGCAACGCCGGGTCGATGGTCCGCTCGCCGGCCAGGGCGTCGGCGCGATCGAGCGCCGCCTGCCAGGCCGAACGCTGGCGCGTGGCCCGGTAGAGCCGGACTTCGAGCACGGCGGCGTCGAAGTTGCGATAGGTGACGTCGCCGAGCAGCCCGACGATCTCCGCGGCACGATCGAGCTCGCCCCGGTCGACCAGCCAGGGAACATAGGCTTCGGCGATGCGCAGCCGGTCCCACGGCACCAGGTCGGCCGCCGCCTGCGCCTGCTCGAAAGCGAGCCGTGCCGCCTCGGCGTCGCCGCGCGCCATCGCCAGGGCCGCATCGGCCAGGCGCCGGTACGCAGCGACCGGCTTGGCCGGGGCGGCCTCGATGAACGCACCGAGCTGCGCCGCGGTCCGCTGCGCCGCCGCGACATCGTGGACGGCCTGCAGCCGCACGAGCACCAGATAGGTCAGTGCGACGTGCCGCGGATCCTCGTCCGGATCGAACAGGTGCTCGATCGCCCAGGCCGCTTCACGTTCCGCCCGCGCCGTCTCGCCGGACGCCAGCGCGGCGCGCGCGGCCAGCGCGTGGGCGAAGTACCGGTTGAGACGATCGTCGCCGTCGAGGATCTGGCGATAGGCGGGTGCGACGAGGCTCACGGCATCGGCGATGCGGCCGTTGTCCAGTAGCACGTCGGCACGGGCGAGCTTCATCGAGGCGCGCATGCCTGGATGTTCGATGCGCGCGTCGAGCTCGCGCATCCGCGGCTCCTGCGTGAGCGCCGCCTGCGGCTCGGCCAGCAGTGTCCACGCGGCGGCGAGGTGGCTGCGGATGACGCCTTCGTGCCAGGCCTCGTGAAACGCCTGCAGGCGATCGGCGGCGCGCGACAGCACCGCGATGCTTTCGGCCAGGCGTCCGGTCCGGCGCAGCAGGACGCCGACCTGCGCGTCGGTGCGCGTGACACCGAGCCAATCGCCGCTGGCGGCGAGCAGGACGCGCGCGCGTGCGTAGTCGCCGAGGCTCTGCTCGTAGCGGCCTTGGGAACTGGCGAGCGTGCCGAGCTCGCGCCAGGCACGGCCCAGTTCGTTCGTGCCGGACGTCCGGCCTTGCAGCAGATCGATCGTCTGCCGGGCGTAGCGCTCGACCTCGGCGAAGTCGCGGCGCTGGTAGTGCACCTGGCAGAGCGCATTGAGTGCGCGGGCGCGCAGGACGACATCGTCCGTTCCGGGATGGGCCGCGATCAGCGCTTCGAAGCGCTGCTGGGCCGCATCGAAGCGCCCGGTCGTGTACTCCATCCGGCCGAGCTCGTAGGCGAGCTCGGTGGACTCCGGATACCGGCGGTACGCCTGGTCCAGGATGACGCGGGCCGCCTCCGGCTTTCCGTCCAGATAGGCAGCCTGGGCCTGCTTGAGCACGACCGCCAAGGCGGGATCGACCTCGCCGGCCGGCGGAGGTGCGCCCTCGCCGACGCCGGCGAGCAACCGGTCCGCCGCCTCTCGCGCCGCGTCGAGCACCTGGTCGCTCTCGGCCGAGACGCCGAGGCGTATCGGCGCCTGGCCGTGGACGATCGTCAGCGCCACGCGCCAGCGCGGCCCGACCGCCTCCACGCGCGGCTGCACGATCCAGTTCGCGCCCGCGCTCTCGGCGAGATCGGCCAGCGCGGCCGCGTCGAGGCTCGCGGTGTCGCGTCCCTTGGTCAGCGCGACGCTGTTGTCGCTCGGGATCGTGGTCCGGCCCGACCCGGCGAGGCGCTCGGCGACGAGCGCCATGACGCCGAGCCGCAGCCAGGCCTGTCCCTCGGCCGGCTCGACGATCGCCGGCAGGACCAGCGCGGGACGCTGCGCGACCGGCACCGAGGCCGGGCTTTCCGCGGCGGCCGGCCGGACCGGCACCGGGGGTGCCTGGCGGACGAGCAGCGTTCCCAGCAGGGCCGTGGCACCGGCGATCCCGAGGGCGAGCAACCGGCCGAGCCGTCGCCGCGTGCGCGGCGCTCGGGCCGGCGCTGCCGCGGGGTCGGGCGCCACCGGCGGCTCGGCCGCTTCGGCGCTCGCATGCGGGCCCGGCGCCGGCTCGACCACGCGGGTCGCCGCGACCCAGTGGTAGCCGAATCCCGGAATCGTGCGGATCACGCGCTGCTCGTCGCCGCCGTCGTCGAGCATCTTGCGCGTACGGGCGAGCAGCTGCGCGAGGACGTTGTCGCCGACCTCGGTCTGGTTCCAGACCGCCGCGATCAGCTCGTCACGGCCCACCGCACGCGCGCGCTGCTCGATCAGATGCAGCACGCAGTCGAACACGCGTGCCGGCAGCAGGCAGACGCTGCCGTCGGGGCGACGGAGTTCGCGCGTCGCCGCCGACAGCTCAAACCCTTCGAATTCGTAGATACGCCCCGTCATGCCCGCTCGTTCGCAAGTCGGCTGCATTCAGCCGTCCATCGGCACGCGAGCAGACCCGACGGCACGACAGGCCGTCCGTTCCAAGCCTAAGCGAAGACGCCGGCGCCGCCTAGGCGCTCCCGCCGGGCCGGCGTCAGTCGCGAACCGGCAGGGGCGGGATCGGCCGCGGCACCAGCGGCGGCACCGGTTCGCTGCGAAGCTTCTCCTGCAGGTAGCCGATCGCGCGGTCGAGCTGGCGGTCCTCGCCGGCGAAGGTGGCATGCGGCGGGTTCTCCACGACGATGTCCGGGTCCACGCCGACCGCCTCGACCAGCCACTGGCCGTCCACGCCGTACTGCGGGAACTCGGCCACGCGCGCGCGGCCGCGGTCGACCAGCGCGTTGCGGTCCGACAGCCACACGCCGGCACCGGCCGTGCGCGTGCCGATCAGCGGCCCCAGCTTGAGCGCCTTGACCGCCGCCGAGAACGTCTCGCCGTCGGAATAGGTCAGCTCGTCGGTCAGCACCGCCAGGTGGCCGCGGAAGGTCTGCTGCATGTTCGCGTACGGCGGCGCGTCCGGCCGGGCCCAGAACGCCCAGGCACGGCGCAGCAGCTTCTCGATGATCCAGCTGTCGATGTTGCCGCCGCGGTTCCGGCGCACGTCGATGATGAGGCCGTCGCGGTCGTATTGCGCGTAGAACTCGCGCACGAAGGTGGCGATGTCGACCGGACCCATCGCGCGCAGGTGCAGGTAGCCGATGCGGCCGCCGGCGACGCGCTCGACGGTTTCACGGCGTGCCTGCTCCCAGTCGTTGTAGCGCAGGTTCGCCTCGCGCATGCCGTTGGCCGGGACGACCACGAAGCGGCGCGTCGCGGCGGTGCCGCGGCGGACCTCGATCAGTACCTGCTGGCCGGCCTGGCCGCGCAGCAGGTCCGACAGGTCGCGCACGCCGGCGGTCGGCCGCCCGTTGATGGCGACCAGCAGGTCGCCTTCGCGCACGTCGATGCCCGGCTGCTGCAGCGGGCCGCGCTCGGACGGCAGTTCCGCTTCGGTCCGGTAGATGTGCGCGATGCGCCAGCCGTCGGCGACGCGCTCCAGGCGCGCGCCGAGGCCCGCCGCCTCCGGCACCGGGGCGCCCTGGCGCAGGTCGCCGCCGCCCACCTGTGAATGCAGGGCGCCGAGCTCGCCCATCATCTGGCCGAGCAGGTCGTCCAGCTCGCCGCGGTCGGTCAGCCGCGTTGCTAGGGGCGCATAGCGTGCGCGCACGGCCGCCCAGTCGACGCCGCGCAGCCTGGCGTCGAAGAAATGGTCGCGGTGCAGGCGCCAGGCGTCGTCGAACATCTGGCGCCATTCGGCCTGCGGGTCGATGCGCAGGTTCCAGTCGCCGACGCGCACGGCGGCCTTGCCGAGGTCGTCCGGCGCCTTCGCGCCGGCCTCCACGATGTACAGCGGGCTCGGCTCGTCGCGGCCCTGGCCGGGCTTGCGGAAATAGAGGCGCTTGCCGTCGCCCGACAGCGCGTACTCGGCGATGTCGCTGGCGAAGGTCTCGAGCTTGACGTCCTCGTTGCCGATCGCCGCGGTCTTGAGCGCGGTCTTGGGCCCCTCGCTGTCCAGGACGTACAGGCGCTTGTCGGTCGCGCCCAGCCCGCGGTAGTCGCCGGCCGGCAGCGGCACTTCGTAGAGCCGTTCGGCCAGGCCGTCGGTCTGGATCGCCGGCAGCTTCGGCGTGTTCTTCGCGTCCTTGCCCTTGGCGTCCTTGCCGTCCTTCGCGTCGCCCGCCTCGTCCTTCTTGCCGTCCTTGCTGTCCTTGCCGGCCAGCTCGTCCCTGGCCTGGAACGGAAAGCGATTGCCGGCCTGCAGCGCCAGCGCGTACAGGCGCGTACGGCGCTCGAACGACGGACCGGTGTTGCGATCGCCCCAGGGCGAGCCGTTGGCCAGGGTGAACTGGCGATCGGACAGGAACCACAGCCAGCGCCCGTCCGGACTGAAGGCCGGCGACCCGGAGGCGTACTTGTCGCTGGTCAGCCACGCGAGCTTGCCGGTCGCCAGCGTGTAGAGCGCGAGGCGGCTGCGGTCGCGGTCGCGGCTGTCGGACAGGCGCACCAGCGCCAGGTGGCGGCTGTCGGCCGACCACACCACGTCGTCGTAGCCCTCGTTGCCGTCCTTGCCGCCGTCGTCGATCAGCCGGTTGCTGCCGCTGTCCAGGTCCAGCAGCCACAACCGGCCGCGCTTGTCGTCGTGCGCCAGCTGCTTGCCGTCCGGCGACAGGTACAGGCCCCAGCGCTGCGTGTCGCCGTCCTTGGTCAGCGCGGCCGCGCCGGGGCTGCCGTCGGCCGGGAAGCGCCAGATCTCCTCCTCGCCGCTGGCGTCGCTGATCGCGTAGACCCATTTCCCGTCGCGGCTGGTGATCGCTCCGGCCAGGCGCGCGCCGGGTGCCGCGTCGACATCCACGCGCCGCAGCGGGCCGGTGCCGGCCAGCACCACCTGGCCACGCGCCGTCAGCGCCAGCCGCTCGCCGTCCGCCGACAGGCGGGCCGATTCCAGGTAGCGCAGCGGCTTGTCGATCCAGCGCTCGCGGCGCGGATCGAAGTCCCCGGCCAGCTCGATCGCCAGCGGCCGGTCCTCGCCGCTGCGCAGGTTTACCAGGCGCAGGTCCGCGCCGGCCTGGTAGATCGCGCGGTCGCCGTCGAGGCTGGCCGTGCGCACGTCGAAGTCGCGCCGCTGCGTCAGCGCGCGCGGATCGGTGCCGTCGGCCGCCAGCGACCACAGGTTGTCGCGGCCGTCGCGGTCGCTGATGACCACCAGGCGTCCGTTCCACCAGTGCGGCCGGCGCAGGTTCTCCTCGCGCGGGCCGATCCGCTCGGCTTCCGCGTTGCCGGCCAGGTCGTAGCGCCACAGCTGGCCGAGCGCGCCGCCGCGATAGCCGCGCGCGTTGTCGCCGGTCACCGACAGGCCGAAGCGGATGAAGTAGACCCAGCGGCCGGTCGGGTCGATCACCGCGTCGTTGGCGTCCGCCAACGGCAGCACGCCGCGCTCCAGCGTGTCGGGGTTCACGCGCACGACCACCCGCTGCGAGGACAGGCCGCTCGCGTCCATCGCCGTCATCAGCACCTGGCCGTCCGCCGTCCAGCCCAGCGCCAAGGTGCGGCCGTTGTCGAAGCTGATGCGCTTGGGCTGGCCGCCGGCCAGCGGCATCACGTAGACCTCGGTCGGCCCCTCGTACGTGGCCGAGAAGGCCACCTGCCGTCCGTCCGGCGAAATCGCCGCACGCGTCTCCTCGGCCGGATGGCTGGTCAGCCGCCGTGCCGTGCCGCCGGCCGCCGCCACCGTCCACAGGTCGCCCTCCGCGGTGAACACCACGGTCTCGCCGTGCAGCGCGGGAAAGCGGTAGTAGCCGGCTGCCGCACCCGCCGTCGTGGCGGTGGACAGGGCCAGCAGGCCGAGGGCGAGACGGGACAGCTTCATCGGGCGCTCCGTGGGGCGGGGACGGAAAGCGTCGATGGTACCGGCGCCGGTCATCGCCCACCCCTGCCATCCGGCAGGTGCCGGCCGGGCCGCGGTGAGGCGCTGCTATCCTGCTCCGTACCATGACTGCCCACGACACCCTGCGCCGCGTCCTGACCGCGCGCGTCTACGACGTCGCCCGCGAAACCGAGCTCGATCCCGCCCCGGCGCTGTCGGCGCGCCTGCGCAACCGCGTGTGGCTCAAGCGCGAGGACAACCAGCCGGTGTTCTCGTTCAAGCTGCGCGGCGCGTACAACAAGATGGCGCAGCTGACCGCCGAGGAGCGCGCCCGCGGCGTGTACGCCGCCTCCGCCGGCAACCACGCCCAGGGCGTCGCGCTGGCCGCCCGGCGGCTCGGCATCCGCGCGGTCATCGTGATGCCGGTGACCACGCCCGCGGTCAAGATCGATGCCGTCCGTGCCCACGGCGGCGACGCGGTGGAAGTCGTGCTGGCCGGCGAGTCCTACAGCGACGCCTACCAGCACGCCGTCACGCTCGGCGCCGCGCGCGGCCTGACCCTGGTGCATCCGTTCGACGACCCCGACGTCATCGCCGGCCAGGGCACGGTCGCGATGGAGATCCTGCGCCAGCATCCCGGGCCGCTCGATGCGATCTTCGTGCCGGTCGGCGGCGGCGGCCTGATCGCCGGCGTCGCCGCCTACGTCAAGGCCTTGCGGCCCGAGATCCGCGTGATCGGCGTGCAGACCGTCGATTCCGACGCGATGGCCCGCTCGCTCGCGGCGCGCGAGCGCGTGGTGCTGGAGGAGGTGGGCCTCTTCTCCGACGGCACCGCCGTCAAGCAGGTCGGTGCCGCGACATTCGACCTGTGCCTGGCCCACGTCGATGCGATCGAACGCGTCGACACCGACGCGCTCTGCGCCGCGATCAAGGACGTCTTCACCGATACGCGCAGCCTGCTGGAACCCGCCGGCGCGCTCGCCGTCGCCGGCATGAAGCAGGTCGTCGAGCGCGAAGGCCTGCGCGACGCCAGCCTCGTCGCGATCGCCAGCGGCGCCAACCTCAACTTCGACCGCATGCGCTTCGTCGCCGAGCGCGCCGAGGTCGGCGAGGCCCGCGAAGCGCTGCTGGCCGTGACGATTCCCGAGGAGCGCGGCAGCTTCCGCCGCTTCTGCGCACTGCTCGGCGGCCGTTCGATCACCGAGTTCAACTACCGCATCGACGATCCGCGCCACGCGCGCATCTTCGTCGGCCTGCAGATCGCCGCCCGCGACGAGGGCGCCGCCGTCGCTGCCCGTTTCGCCGCGCAGGGGTTCGCCACGCTGGACCTCACCCACAACGAGCTGGCCAAGCTGCACCTGCGCCACATGATCGGCGGCCGCTCGCCGCTGGCGGTCGATGAACTCCTCTACCGCTTCGATTTTCCCGAGCGCCCCGGTGCGCTGGCGCGCTTCCTCGACGCGCTCGATCCCGCCTGGAACATCAGCCTGTTCCACTACCGCAACCACGGCGCCGACTTCGGCCGCATCCTGGTCGGCATCCAGGTGCCGGCCGGTGACCGCGGTGCCTTCGCGACGTTCCTCGCGCAGCTCGGCTATGCGTATACGGACGAGAGCGAGAATCCGGCGTATCGGTTGTTGTTGCGCGGTTGATCGCTTCTCGCTCGTAAGGGCAGCATGATGGCTACGGCACTCTCCGCTCTACTGCTGCTACTCGGCATCGGCGTCGTAGCGCTCAACGGGGTCTACGCAGCTCAAGCGGTATCGCTGCGCCGGCGCGGCGATCGGCGCCACGTTTCGTTGATCTATGCCGTGCCACAGCTCCTGGTCTGGGCAGCCGCGGTACCGGGACTTCGCGCCGATCCACCGGCGTTTCCGGCCTGGTTGTTCGTGAGCGTGGCGCTGGCCGACGTTTCGCTCTATTGGATGATCTTCGCCCTGGTGGCGGCACCGGTCCGCCGCTTCCGAAGCGCGCGCAAGGCAGCTCGCAGGCTCGATTGAGCCGCTACCCGCCGAGTGATTTCCAAGCCGCCAGCGCCGCCGCGCGCGTGTCCGCCAGATCGACCAGCGGTGCCGGGTAGCCGGTGCGGCGCAACAGGTCCGGGTCCTGCCAGGGCTGGTGCACCAGCGGCACCGCGATGCCGGCCAGTTCCGGTACCCAGCGGCGCACGTAGTGGCCGTGCGGATCGAACTTCAGACCCTGCGTCACCGGATTGAAGATGCGGAAGTAGGGCGCGGCGTCGACGCCGCAGCCGGCGGTCCATTGCCAGCCTTGCGCATTGTTGGCGAGGTCCGCGTCGACCAGGGTGTCCCAGAACCAGCGCGCGCCGTCCAGCCAGTGCTGGCGCAGGTTCTTGGTGAAGAAGCTGGCGACCAGCATGCGCACGCGGTTGTGCATCCAGCCGGTGCTCCACAGCTCGCGCATGCCGGCATCGATGATCGGGATGCCGGTGCGGCCCTGCTGCCAGCGGCGCTGGGCGTGGTCGTCGCGCGGACCCCAGGCGAAGTCCTCGAAGCGCGGATCGAGCGGGGCGTCGGCCATCGACGGGTTGTGGTGCAGCAGGTACTGCGAGAAGTCGCGCCAGCCCAGTTCGCGCAGGTAGGCTTCCGCGCCTTGCCGCGCGCCCGTGCCGAGTCGCCCGGCGGCTTGCAGCACGGCGTGGGCCACCTGGTTCGGCGACAGCTCGCCGAAATGCAGATGCGGCGACAGGCGCGAGGTGCCGACCTGGTCGGGGCGGTCGCGCGCATCGGCGTACTCGCGCAGCGGGGCGCCGAGGAAATCGGCCAGTGCGTCCTGTGCGCCGGCTTCGCCGGGCTGCCAGGCGGTGGTGAAGCCGGCATCCCAGGGGATGGCGGGCAGCAGGCCGAAGGCCGCGAGCGGCAGCGCGCCGTCGAGCGCGGCGGACGGAATCTGCGGCGGCGCCGTCCACGGTGCGCGGGGACGCAGCAACGCCCGTGCCGTGCGCCAGTACGGCGTGAACACGCGGTACGGCGTACCGGCGCTGGTGACGACGGCAGGCGGCTCGGCGAGCAGTGCGCCGGGCACGAAATGGACCGGGATGCCGTCACGCTGCAAGGCGCCGGCGACGCGCCGGTCACGTTCGGCGGCGGCCGGCTCGTAGAGCCGTTGCGCATAGATCGCGGCGGCACCCACGGCGCGTGCGGCGTTCCGTAGTGCGGCCAGGCTGGAGCCCTGGGCGAGATGCAGGGCCGCGCCGCGATCGGCCAGGCGTCCGGCGAGGGTTTGCAGCGCGTGATGCAGCCACCAGCGGCTGGCGGCGCCCGGCATCCATGGCGCTTCTTCTTCGGGCGCGTGCACGTAAAGGGCGACGATGCGATCGTGCGCGGCGAGTGCGGCCTGCAGCGCAGCGTTGTCGTCCAGGCGCAGGTCGCGGCGGAACCAGACGAGCGCGGTGTCCATGACCGTCAGCGGGCGTGGATGACCAGGCGCGACAGCACGAAGGTGACCGGGATCGTCGCGACGATCGCGAACGCGAGCGCGAGCCAGGCCGGCACGCCGACCAGGTCGACGGCCACGCGCAGCACCAGCAGGCTCAGCAGGTACTGCACCAGGTAGACCAGCGGATAGCGCAGGGCGGCGCGCCGGCTGAGCGGTTGGCGGAACACGAACAGCGTGTTCATGAAATAGCCGACCGAGATGCCGGCGAGGTAGGCGAGGCTGTAGGCCAGCTCGTAGCGCAGCCAGTGCAGCAGGATCAGGTACAGGCCGTAGGCGACGACGGTGTTGGTGCCGCCGACGACCAGGAACCGCAGGAACTCGCCGGCGACGCGGCGGCGGTGCTCAGGGGCCATGGCCGGCATCGCCGCCGCCGACGCGGTGCGCGACGATGTAGACCGGGCGCCGGTAGGCGGCGCTCATGAGGCGTCCGATGTACTCGCCGATCACGCCGAGGATCAGCAGCTGGATGCCGCAGGCAAGCAGCACCACCGACATCAGCGAGGTGTAGCCGGGGTCGGTGATGTGGCCGGTCAGCCGGCCGATCACCACGTAGGCCAGGTACAGGAAGCTGACCACCGCCAGCGCGGCACCGCCGTAGGTGGCCACGCGCAGCGGCAGGTGCGAGAAGGTCACGAAGATGTTGAGCGCATGCGAGATCAGCTTGCGCAGCGTGTAGGTGCTGTGGCCGTGCTCGCGCGTGCCGTGCCGGACCTCGACGGTGGCGACGCTGGAGGTCAGCCACGACAGCATGCCGTCGATGTAGGGCCGGTTGTGGCCGAGCGCGACCAGGTGGCGTGCGAGCGGAGCGTGGATCGCGCGGAACGAGGTATAGGCCTCGTTGAGATCCGGGAAGGCGCGTTTGAGCGCGCGGCGCATCAGTTCGGAAGTCAGGTTGCGGTAGCCGGCATGGGTCCGCTGCGGGAACGTGCCGTAGACCAGCGGCGTCTCGGCGCTGCCGGCGGCGAGCAGGGCCGGAATCGCTTCCGGTGCGTGCTCCAGGTCGTCGTCGATCGTGACGATCCATTCGCCGCGCGCTTCGGCGATGCCGCAGACCGTGGCGGCATGCTGGCCGAAGTTCTGCGAGAGGCGCAGGCCGACGACCTCCGGATGCGCGTCGGCCAGCGCGCGGATCGTTGGCCAGGCTTCGGCCTGGCCGCGGTCGTCGACCAGGATCAGCTCGTGGCGAAGACCGGCCTGGCGCATCGCCGCCGCGAGGCGCTCGCGCAGTTCGGGCAAGGCGGCGCTGCCGCCGTAGACCGGGACGACGACGGAGACCTCGGGCAGGGCGGATGGCGCGTCAGGCATGCAGGTCAACCGGAACCAGGGGGCGCAAGTCTAGCTTGCCCGCGCGCTGCCGCTAGGCCTGGCCGCGCTCGGCCGCGCGCCGGAACCACTCCCAGCACTGTGCGAGGCCTTCGGCCAGGCCGATCCGGGCGGTCCAGCCGTAGTCGGCCGCGACCGCGGTGCCGACCGGCGCGACGTGCGCCACGTCGACGCCGCGCGGCGGCAGGCGCTCGACGGCGATCGTGCGGCCGCTGGCGTGCTCGCAGGCGTTGACGAGGTCGAGCACGGAGGCGGTATGGCCGCTGGCGACGTTGTAGCAGGTGAAGCCCGGACGGCAGCCGGCGGCGGCGATCGTGGCGACGAGACCGGCCAGGTCGTCGACATGGCAGTAGTCGCGCACGTTGCGGCCGTCGCCCCAGATCGGGAACGGCGTACCGTCCAGCGCATGGCCGAACAGTGTCGGCACGATCGCGAAACCCTTGCCGACCGTCTGGCCCGGGCCGTAGACGTTGGTCGGCCGCAGTGCCGCCGCGCGCCAGCCGCTGATCGCGGTGCAGGCGTACAGGAACGCTTCGGCGGCCGCCTTGCCGGCGCCGTAGTACGAGCGCGGCTTCAGCGGCGTGGCTTCGACCGCACCGTTCGCGCCGTCGCCGTAGATCGCGCCGGCGGAGGAAAGATAGATCAGCTGGCGATCCGGGAACGCGGGCGCGAGTTCCAGCAGGCGGCCGAGCGGCAACAGGTTGCCGGTCACCTCGAGCACCGGCTCGCGGGCGGAGGCCCCGGGCGTGGTGACACTGGCGGCGTACACGATCGTCCGGCAGCCGGCCAGCAGCTCCGCCAGCAGGCCGGCATCCTCGATCGAGCCACGCACCCGCGTGACCGTGCCCTCGCGGGTGACGCGCTCGGCGCGGCCCAGCGCCGTCACAGGCAGGCCGTCCGCGGCCAGGTGGCGGACGATCGCCTGGCCGGCGAACCCGGCCGAGCCGAGCACCAGCACGCCATCGGATGCCGCCGGCGCGCTCATGCGGCGCTGACGGCGGTAGGCGATGCGGCCGGCCACGGTGCCGGATCGGCCACGACGATCCCGTCGCGGCTGGTCAGCCGCGCGCGGACCCCCTGGTGCCAGGTGCCTTCGCGGCCGCCGAAGCAGACCTGGCGGTAGCGCTCGCCGTCGGGGTCGTTCCAGAACCCGAGCGGGAGCGCCGGAAACGGTGCGAGGCAGGCCAGCTCGCCTTCCTCGTCGCGCAGCGGCCGTCCGTCGGCGTCGATCACTTCCACGCGCATGCCCAGTCCCCGGCACTGCAGTTCGCCGCGGTGGATCGGCAGCAGCGGATTGCCGATCGCCAGGCACGAAACCAGGTCCGGCCCGCCGGCGACCGCGGCCAGCAGCACGCGCTGCTTGATCGCGCCGTAGACGTAGTCGTAGGCCTCGGCCGGTGGCGCCGGGCCGGTGACGGCGATGGTCCGCAGGTTCTGCAGCTTGTGCGTATGCATCGGCGTGAGGCCGGCGGCCGCGGCGGCGGCGAGCGTGCGGCTGCGCGTGACCAGGACACTGGCGCCGACCTCGTCGAGGCGATCCCACAGGGCCTCGGGCGCGGCATCGGCGATCGCCGCGTCGAGCACCAGGGTTGCGCCGACCGCCAGCGCCGACACCAGCCAGTGCCAGGTCGGCAGGTCGTCGGTGGCGAGCACGATGCGGTCCTCGCGCTTCAGATCCAGGTGCAGCACCAGTTCCTTGAGGTGCTGGATCAAGGTACCGCCCGCGCCGTGGACGATGCCGGCGGTGCCGCTGGCCGACGGCAGCAGGTAGAGCGGGTGCGCGAACGGCAGCAGCTCGAAGACCGGCACCGGTGCCTCCTCGGCGCCGAAGGCGGCCCAGCTGACGACGGCATCGTTGACGGCCAGGGGGCCGGGTGGCGCGAGCACGACCACCGTGGCGAGCGACGGCGCCGCGTGCCGCAGCGCGGCCGGCAGCGACGGATCGGCGGCCGCTCGGCCACCGACGAACAGCAGCTTCGGCGCCAGCTCGGCCAGGTAGGCCGGATCCGGCAGGGCGTCCTCGCGCACCGGCAGCGGCGCCCAGAGCGCGCCGAGGGCGATCGTCGCCAGCAGCGCGATTACGCGCTCGGTGCCCGGCGGCAACGCGGCGGCGACGCGATCGCCGGCACCGACGCCGGCGCGCGCCAATGCCTGCGCCACCCGGGCGACCTCGCCGTGCAGGGCGGCATAGCTCAGCGTGTGGCTGGCGCCGGCGGCATCGCAGGCGACCAGCGCCGGCCGGTCGTCGCGGAAACGCAGGAGGTTCTGCGCCACGTTGAGCCGCACCTCGGGAAACCAGCGCGCGCCCGGCATCTGCTCGGCATCGGCCAGCACCGGGTCGAAGTCGCCGGAGGCACGGATGCCGCAGAACTCCCAGACCAGCGGCCAGAAGCGCGCCGGGTGGCGCACCGAGAAGTCATACAGCGGCGCGTAGCGGCGGATGTCGTCGTTGCCGGTCTGCTCGCGCACGAAACGCATGAAGCGGTTGAGGTTCGCGCGCTCGATGCGCTCGTCGCTCGGTTCCCAAAGCGGTTTGTTCATCGTGGCCCTGTATCCCTGCCGGATCGTGCGTGCCGCGGCGTGCCGATCGGTCGCACTACGTTAGCAGGAAGGGCCGCCGGCGAACCACCGGCGACGCGGTTGTGCGCAGCGCGTCACGCGGCGCCGTGGCGATCAAGGCGCCAGGTGCGGCGCCAGCCAGGCCTCGAACGCGGCTTCGTTCATGTTGCCCATGCGCTGCGCCAGCACGCGGCCGTCGCGACCGATCAGTACGTTGAACGGCAGTACGCTGCGGGTGTTGCCGAAGCGCAGCGAGAGATCCGGTCCGGTACCGGGCGCATCGATCAGGATCGGGTAGGCGACCGGATGCTCGCGCAGGAACGCCAGGGCCGGCTCGGCCTCTTCGGCGGCGACGCCGATGATCTCCACGCCCGCTGCGGCGTGGCGGCTGCGCGCGGCGTCGAGCATCGGCATCTCCTCGCGGCAGGGCCCGCACCAGCTGGCCCAGAAGTTCAGCACGACGAGCTTGCCGTCCCAGTCGGACAGCTGGCGCCGATGGCCGTCGCGGTCGGGCAGGGTGGCATCGAGGCGGCGATCACCGACGGCGAGCACCTCGACGCCTGCGGCCGCCGGTGCGACGGGCGCGGCCGGCCGCAGCCAGACGCTGAGCGCCAGGCCGGCACCGGCGCTGGCGAGCGCCAGCGCGACGATCAGGACATGATTGCGGTCGAGCGCGGCCATGTCAGGGCACGGCCGGCGCCAGCGCCTCGGCGACGATCGCGTCGGTCAGCAGGGTCGGCAGCACGCGGCCCGGTTCTTCGCGGCCGCGGAACACGACGTACAGCGGCACGCCGACCGCGCGGTGTTCCTGCAGGAACGCGGTGATCTCCGGATCGACATTGGTCCAGTCGCCCTTCATGTAGACGGCATTGGCCGCGGCGAGCCGCTCGCGGAAATGCGCCGAGCCGAGCACGTTCTTCTCGTTCGCCTTGCAGGTCACGCACCAGTCGGCGGTCATGTTGACGAAGACGGTGCGGCCCTCGGTGCGCAGCGCGGCCAGCTTCTCGCGCGCGTACGGCACGGCGCCTTGCGCCTCGATCGCGGCGGCATCGACGGCCGGCGGCGGCAGGCGCGTGATGCCGACGATCGGTACCAGGGCCGCCAGCACCACGGCCACGGCGAGGGCCCGCACCAGCGGACGTCCGCTCCAGCGGCTGCGCTCGAACCACCACAGGCCCAGCGCGAGCACGACCGCGCCGGCCAGCACCAGGCCGATCGCATCGACGCCGCGCTGCTTGCCCAGCACCCAGATCAGCCAGACCGCCGTCAGGTACATCGGGAACGCCAGGACCTGCTTGAGCGTTTCCATCCATGCGCCGGGCTTGGGCAGGCGCGAGGCCAGCGCCGGCACGAAGCCGACGATCAGGAACGGCAGCGCCAGCCCGAGGCCGAGAGCCAGGAAGATCAGCAGGGCGACCAGCGAAGAAGAGGCGAACGCGAAACCCAGCGCCGGCCCCATGAACGGCGCCGTGCACGGGCTGGCGACGATGCAGGCGAGGACGCCGGTGAAGAAGTCCCCGGCCGGGCCCGAGCGATTGGCGAGGTTCTGGCCGGTGCCGGCCAGGCCGCTGCCGATCGAGAACACGCCCGACAGGCTCAGGCCCACGGCGAGCAGCACGTAGACCAGCAGCGCGACGAAGGCCGGCTGCTGCAGCTGGAAGCCCCAGCCCAGCGCTTGGCCGGCCGCGCGCAGCGCGATCACCAGCAGGCCGATCGCGGCGAACGACACCAGCACGCCGAGCGTGTACCAGAGTGCGTGGCTGCGCGCCTTGGTCAGGCTCTCGCCGCTCTGGGCCAGGCCGATCACCTTCAGCGAGAGCACCGGCAGCACGCAGGGCATGAGGTTCAGGACCAGGCCCCCGAGCAGCGCCAGCAGCAGGGCCCCGGCCAATGTGCCGGCGCCGGTCTCCGGTGGCGTGCTGCGCAGGGCGTTCTCGGCCGAGGCGTCCGCGGCCGAGGCGGCCGGTGCGGCGGCGGCCGGAACGAAGCCGGCCTGGGCCTTGGCCAGTTCCGCATCGGTCAGCGCCGGCAGGGCGACGTCCACGGTGCGGATCATCACCGGGTAGCAGATGCCGTTTTCCTTGCAGCCCTGGAAGGCCGCGCGCAACTTCAGCGGTCCGGCCGCACCGTCGCTGCGGCGCAGTGCGACCGGCAGTTCCACCTGGTGGTAGTAGACGACGACGCTGCCGAAATGCTCGTCGACATGATCCACGCCCGGCGGCCAGCGCAGCGCGCCGAGCGTCATCCCGGCGGCGTCTTCCAGTGCCAGTTCGGTCTTGTCGCGATACAGGTAGTAGCCGTCCGGCATCGTCCAGCGGGCGAGGATCTCGCCGGGCGCCGAGGCGATCGCCTCGAACACGAAGGCCTTTTCCTCGGGCAGCGCGTCCTGGCCGGTGACCTGGCCGATCAGGCTGCCGCCACTGCCGCTGCCGAGTCCGGCCAGCCCGCCTACTGCTGCGGCCGGCGTCGCCGTGGCCGGCGGCAGCTCCAGGCGCAGCCGGGTCGGATGCGGCGGGTAGCAGATCAGCGGCTCGACTTCGTGACAGCCCTGCACGGTGACGGTCAGCTCGATCGCCGTGGCGGCCGGGTCGGTCAGCGTATAGGCGAGGCTGCCTTCGACGGCGCCGTGGTAGATCTCGACGTCGCCGAAGAACTCGTCGTGCTTGGGAATGCCCGGCGGTAGGTCCGGCGCGGCCAGGGTCAGGCCGGGCTGGCTGGTCTTGGCGGTGATCCGCGAGCGGTAGAGGTAGTAGTCGGGGGCGACGTCCCACTGCAAGGCGATGCGGCCCGGGGCCGCCAGCGTGTAGCGAAAGACGAACGCCTGCTCGACCGGCAGCAATCCGTCCTGCTCCTGCGCCTGGACCGGCGATGAAAAAAGGCAGAGGCCGATCAGGCCGGCGAACAGATAACGGAACACGACATGTACTCCAGAAAGGATCGACGGCACGGGCGCGGCGAGGGCGCCGCGGCGCGTATGCCTGCGCGGCCGGACCTTCGCCCGGTGACGGCCGGCGCCGGGCCGCGCCCGGATCATCGACCGCAATTGTCACGATCAGTTCAGGCCGGCGCCATCCCCGGCGACGCCGTGACGCAGCCGGCATCCTAGCGCGCGGTGGCTGCCGGCGCGCGCTCCGGTGCCGGCGGATGCCGTGTTCCTGCATGAAAACAATCGGTTGGGCGGCGCCGCGTGTGGCCGGCCCTGCCCAAGGCGACCGGTCCGGGCCGGGCCGGCGCGAAGGGCCCGGCCGTGCCGGTACGGCCGCGCGGTCGAAGTCCGCAGATCCGGCGCCGTGACACCGGGGCGCGCCGGCGACCCCGGATGCCGCCGCGCCCCGCCCGCTGCGGGATCGGTGGCCTGTCAGTCCGGGCCGTCGAAGCCGTTGGCGAAGATCAGCGTATTGCTCTCGCAGACCGCCGGCGTGGTCGATTCGAACAGCGCCCGCGTCGCCCACTCGGGGTGGTCGATGAACGGGTTGCGGTTGCCCTGGAAGGTGTAGATCACCTCGTTGCGCGCGATCTCCGCGGCGTCCGGCGGATCACCGGCATGCCAGGCCAGCAGGTCGGCCAGCAGGCCCATGTAGGCCGGCACGTTGTAGTTGGACGTGCCGACGATCAGGCTGCGGTTGTCGGTCAGCTCCAGGTTCGGCTCGTTCTGGCCGCTGACCGGGTCGACGCCGCCCTCGTAGCGGATCGCCATGTACAGGATGGCGCGGGCGGTATCGCCCTTGCGGTGATTCCAGGTCTCGAACGCGTTGGCATTGACCCAGTTGGAGTTGCCCGGATAGGCGCCGGTGCCGCCGCCGACGCCGAAGTTCGCCTCGGTCGCGCGCTCGCCGCAGTTGGCCTGGGCCGGGCAGTTCGCGTACGGCTTGTTGCCGCGATCGGCGTTCCACTGGGTATCGGACAGGTAGAGCATGTGCGTGTCGGTGTAGGGCGCGTTCGGCCGGCCGAGGTTGCCGGTCGTGCTCGGGAAGCCGAGCGAGTTGGGCCAGGTGTGCTCGCGGTTGTAGGTCAGGCCGCTGCCGGTGCCGGCGCGGTCGCTGCCGGTGGCGTAGAGCCGGTTGCGGTAGACGTCCAGCACCTGGGCCGGGTTGGACGGATGTGCCTGCGCGGTCTCCAGGATCGTCCAGGTGCTGGTGCCCGATCCGCTGTACGGATAGGCGGTGTGGCCGCGGATCGTCGCGTGCAGCGTGCAGCGCAGCTGGCCGGGACTGCTGGTGTTGACCTTGGCGTAGTACCCCGTGAGCGAGCCGTCGGTGACCCGGAAGCGAACCGTGACCGACGCGGCCATCGGGACGTTGGCCGCATTGCGCACGCCGTTGGCGTCGATCGTGAACACGCAGGCCGCGCCCTTGGGCAGCAGTACGGCCGGCGTCAGCGTGCGGGTCGCGCCGGAACCGGTCTCGCCCAGCACGATCGGCTGTGCATCGCAGGCCAGGTCGAACGCGCCGGCGCTGGTCGTCACCGCCTCGCTGAAGGTCACGCGGACGTCGCTCGCGGCCGGCACGTTGACCGCGTTGTCGGCCGGCTGGGTCGAGACCACGGTCGGCGGCGTAGTGGCCGGATCGGCGGTGGTGAACGTGACGACGTAGTCGGACGCGAGCGCATCCGGCGTGCCGTCGCGATCGACCACGCCACTGGCGAGGGTCGTCCAGGTGCAGCTCTCGTTGGCGGCGAACGCCGGCGAGGGTGCGAGCGTGTACGAGCCGGGACCGCCGCTGACCGTGGCGGTGTGGCTGCCCGAGGTGGTGCACTGGATCGTGAACCACGGTGCCGTCACCGTGACCTCTTCGCTGAAGGTAACGTTGAGGGCGGCGCCGAGGCCGACGTTGGTCGCGCCGTTGGCGGGCGAGACGGCGACCACGGCCGGCGGCAGGTCGGGCGGCGGATCGCCGGCGACAGTGAAGCTGACGGTATCGATGGCCAGGCCGTCGTCGGCACCGCTGGCATCGACGTCGACCCAGCGCACCCAGAGGCTCGCGCCCGGTGCGAGGTTCAATCCGCCGATCGTGCCGCTCACCGCCGTGCGGTTGGCCGCGAGGTTGCCGTTCAATGCGCGTGGCGCGCCGGTCGTGACCGGCGCGATGAAGTCGAGCGCGGCGACGTCGGTCCAGGTGCCGTTGCCGAGCGCAGTCGCGTTCACGCTGTACTGGAACTGCAGGCGGTCCGGCCGACCGGCCGCCCCGAGGCGCCACTGCTCGCCGGTGTAGGCGACGGCGACCTCGGCCAGCGCCGCGCCGGAGTCGTTGCGCAGGTGCGCGCCGATCGTCGGCACCAGCGAGCCGGAGCGCAGCAGGCCCAGGGCGCGCTCGCCGCTGCCGGCCGCCCCGTAGCTGTAGGTATTGCCGGCGTTGGCCGTGCCGTCGTCGGCGGCATAGGTGCCGTTGGCGTTGTTGCCGGTCTCGAGGAAATGCCAGCCGGCCGGCAGGGTCGAGCCGGTGCCGCTCGATGCCAGCGTATCGAACGTCTCGGTGGCCGGCGTGCCGCCGACCAGGCCGATGGACTGGGCGGACAGCCCGCCGCTGCCGGTCAGCAGAAGCAGCCAGATCAGGGCGCGCGCGGTGCCGGAACGTGAGCACATGACGGAAATCCCCAGCAACGGGCGCCCCCTCGCGAAGGCGCCGAAAGCGCCACTCTAGCGTCCCGGCCGTGACAGGTGCGTGGCGCCGGTTCACAAGGCGCGCAACGGCGCGGCCCCTCGCCGGCGCAGATAAAGGACGGGCGCGGGCCTTGAAGCGGATCGGCACGCCTCCAGATGGCAGCCAGCCGGTGCGGCTTCCGTTACGGTTGGCGCGCCGCTAGAATTGGCACTCACTTAGGTCAAGTGCTAACAACGCTTGCCCAATCGTAACTAAATCAATCCTTTATCTTTCCACCCCACCTGTTGAAGGAAGCACCCATGGCACTTCGTCCCCTGCACGATCGCGTGATCATCAAGCGCCTGGAAGAAGAGAAGGTCTCGGCCGGCGGCATCGTCATCCCCGACAGCGCCGCCGAAAAGCCCAGCCGCGGCGAAGTCATCGCCGCCGGTAACGGCAAGATCCTCGAGGACGGCAAGGTCCGTCCGATCGCGGTCAAGACCGGCGACAAGGTCCTGTTCGGCAAGTACTCGGGCACCGAGGTCAAGGTCGACGGCGAAGACCTGCTGGTCATGCGCGAAGAAGACATCCTGGCGGTGATCGAGTAAGCCGGCGCCGCGCGCCGCTGATCGAGCATCCCTCCCCACCTAGCAGCAATCCATCGAAGGAATCCGTTCCATGGCAGCCAAAGACATCCGTTTCGCCGAAGACGCCCGCGCGCGCATCCTGCGCGGCGTCAACACCCTCGCCAATGCCGTGAAGGCGACGCTGGGCCCGAAGGGCCGCAACGTCGTGCTCGAGAAGAGCTTCGGTTCGCCGACGATCACCAAGGACGGCGTGTCCGTCGCCAAGGAGATCGAGCTGGCCGACAAGTTCGAGAACATGGGCGCGCAGATGGTCAAGGAAGTCGCCTCCAAGACCTCCGACGTCGCCGGTGACGGCACCACCACCGCGACCGTCCTCGCGCAGGCGCTGATCCGCGAGGGCCTCAAGGCCGTCGCCGCCGGCATGAACCCGATGGACCTCAAGCGCGGCATCGACAAGGCCGTCATCGCGGCCGTCGAGGAGCTCAAGAAGCTCAGCAAGCCGTCGGCCGACTCCAAGTCGATCGCCCAGGTCGGCACGATCTCGGCCAACGGCGACGAGCTGATCGGCAAGCTGATCGCCGAAGCGATGGACAAGGTCGGCAAGGAAGGCGTCATCACGGTCGAGGAAGGCTCGGGCCTGGACAACGAACTCGACGTCGTCGAGGGCATGCAGTTCGACCGCGGCTACCTGTCGCCGTACTTCATCAACAACCAGCAGAGCCAGCAGGTCGAGCTTGAAGACCCGTTCGTGCTGCTGTACGACAAGAAGATCTCCAACGTTCGTGAGCTCCTGCCGGTGCTCGAGGGCGTCGCCAAGGCCGGCAAGCCGCTGTTGATCGTCGCCGAGGAAGTCGAGGGCGAGGCGCTGGCGACCCTGGTCGTCAACACGATCCGCGGCATCGTCAAGGTCGCGGCCGTCAAGGCGCCGGGCTTCGGCGACCGCCGCAAGGCGATGCTGGAGGACATGGCGATCCTGACCGGTGGCCAGGTGATCTCCGAGGAAGTCGGCCTGCAGCTGGAGAAGGCGACGCTCAAGGACCTGGGCAAGGCCAAGAAGGTCGTGATCACCAAGGAGAACACCACGATCATCGACGGCGCCGGCGAAGCCGCCGCGATCCAGTCGCGCATCAAGCAGATCAAGGCGCAGATCGAGGAGACCTCCTCGGACTACGACCGCGAGAAGCTGCAGGAGCGCGTGGCCAAGCTGGCCGGCGGCGTGGCCGTCATCAAGGTCGGTGCGGCGACGGAAGTGGAAATGAAGGAAAAGAAGGCGCGCGTCGAAGACGCCCTGCACGCCACGCGTGCGGCGGTCGAGGAAGGCGTGGTCCCGGGTGGTGGCGTGGCGCTGATCCGCTCGCTGGCGGCCCTGACCAAGCTCAAGGGTGACAACGAGGAGCAGACCCACGGCATCCAGATCGCCAAGCGCGCGATGGAAGCGCCGCTGCGCGAGATCGTCACCAACGCCGGCGAAGAGCCCAGCGTGATCCTCAACAAGGTCGCCGACGGCAAGGGCAACTTCGGCTACAACGCCGCGACCGGCGAGTACGGCGACATGGTCGAGATGGGCATCCTGGACCCGACCAAGGTCACGCGCACCGCGCTGCAGAACGCCGCGTCGATCGCCGGCCTGGTCATCACGACCGAGGCGATGGTCGCCGAAGCGCCGAAGAAGGAAGAAGCCCACAGCCACGGCCCGGCGGGCGGTGGCATGGGTGGCATGGGCGGCATGGATTTCTGATCCTTCGCCTCCCGGCAGCGTCACCAGAAGGCCCCGCTTCGGCGGGGCCTTTTTTATGGGCTTTCTTCGCTCATTGGCGGGAATCAATCAGCTCTCCCTTTCGCCGCAGTCCCTGCTGCTCTCGCTGCTGCTCTCGCTGCTGCTCTCGCTGCTGCTCTCGCTGCTGCTCTGGCTGTTGGCTGTTGGCGCCTAAAGCGAGCCGAGCATCGCAGGTCGGCCAGGCCGGAGAGCTGCCCCGTGTCTGAGCGAAGCGAGTTGGGGCAGCGTGCCTGGCTGGCCGAGAAGCGCAGGGTACCGGCGCGGCGCAGCCGTGCCGGCTCGCGCCGGCGACCACGGTTTTGGTTACTTTTGCCAAGACAAAAGTGACCCGCGCGCGCAGCGTGCGGAAGCTTTTTGCTTTGATCTTTTGCCGTAGCTCCTGATGCCATGGCTTTGAGGATTTCCGGCACGGAAAAGCAAGATCAAGAGCTTTCGTCCGCTGCGCGGCCGAGTCCCTTCTGAATGGGCCAAAAGGAACCAAAAGCCCTCTCGCCCGGCGCAAGCCGATCCGGCTGCGCCGGCTCGGTCCCCTGCGCTTCTCGGCCAGCCAGGCACGCTGCCCCAACTCGCTTCGCTCAGACACGGGGCGCCTCTGCGGCCTCGCCGACCTCCGATGCTCGGCTTGCTTTAGGGCGGAAAAGCCAAGGGCAAAATCCAAAGCAGGAGCCAAAGCAGGAGCCAAAAGCCGAATGACCCCGCAAATGGGCGAAGAACCCTTTTTTTGCGGGGCGTCCGGCGGATGCAGGCGCTGGAACCGCACCGCTCGCCGGCCGTGCCGGCGCGACCATCGGTCAGCGCCAGTCGCCGAGCGCCAGGAAGCCGGCCCAGTAGAACGGATGCGTGCTCAAGCCTGCCGCCTTGCGCGTGGCGAGCACCTGCCGCTGGGCGCTGCGCATGGCCTGCGTGGTATCGGCCTGCGACTGGAAGCGTGCCCGGTACAGCGCTTCGCTCCAGGCTGCCGTGGCCGTGTCGTCGACCGGCCACAGGCTGACGATGACGGTGCCGGCACCGGCGATGCGGAAGGCGCGCGCGAGTCCGTCGAGGCCCTCGTAGTGGCGCGTGGGACCGGCGGCGGTCGTGCAGGCGGCCAGCACGGCCCAGCGCACCCGGTGCAGGTCGAGTGCGGCGATCTCCAGGCCGCCCAGCAGGCCGTCGTCGGGGTTGCCGCTGTCCGGCGCCGGCGCGGCGAGGACCAGCGCGGCTGCCGTCGTGGCGGCCGGCGGCGCTTCGGCGACGAAGCCGACGCCGCGGTGGCCGGTAGCGTCCCGGCAGTCCGGCGCCGGTGCGGCGTCCGTGCCGTGCGTGGCCAGATGGACGATGGCCGCGTGCGGCGCCGCGTTTCGAAAGGCGGCCTCACTGGCGGCGGCGCCGACGAGGGCCAGCATCGGTGCCGCCTCGCTGGCGGCCACCAGGGCTTGCAGGCGGGCCGCTTCACGGCGCGCGCCCGGCAGCGGCGGCCAGGGCCGCCGGCAGCCGGCGCGCCGGTCGGTCCCGGGGCCGGACGGCCCCGTATGCGGGTCGGCCAGCGCGAGCACGCTGTAACGCGGCGCGTCGATCGGCGTCGTGGACGCGAGCAGTTCCTCCTCGTGGTTGAGCACGTGCACGAGGCGATCGCCGTCGAGCAGGTGGCCTGCGCCATCGGGCAGGGCGGCCCAGGCGAGCCGTTGCAGCGGTGCATCGGCGATCACGAACACGCGGCGTGCCGAGGTGGTCCGCGCGATCGGCTGCCAGATGCGACTGGCGACCTGCACACCAGCGGCGCGCAGCTGCGCAGGGTCGCTCTCGGGGGTCGCCAGCCGCGCCTGCCAGGCGGCGACCTCGGCCGCCAGCGCGCGAGCGGGCCCGAGGCGCAGGACCCGCACCGGCGTGCCGCTGCCGGCCTCGAGCACCAGCGCGTGCCACTCGCGCTCGCGATCGTGCATCTCGCGACTGGCGAAGTCCTCCGCGCGCCGGTGCGCGACCGGGATCATCCAGACCAGGGCGCTGTCCGGCGGCAGCGCCGCGCGCACGGCGTCGAGGCCGGGCTGCACGTCGGCGATCGCGACGCCCTTCGGCAAGGCCTGGGCGAGCCGGCGCTCGGCCCGTTGGAAGCGCACCTGGGCCGCGGTGTCGTCCGCCGTCGCCAGCCGCGCGCCTTCGAGCAGGCTGCTGGCGGCGAGCCATTCCTGCCACAGCGGTGCGATGGCGGGGTCCGACGCGAGGCGCGTGCGCGCCTGGCTGAGGCGGGCCGCCTGGATCGCGGTGACCTGGCCGCGCGCCGCGATCGCGAGCGACCAGGCCCGCTCGATCAGCGCCGGGCGGCCGCTGGCGAGCGCGATCGCGACGGCGAGGTCGAGCGTGGCGTACTCCTGTTCCTGGAACATCAGGGTCTGCTGGTCCGACAGGCCGGCGGCGACGTCGCGCAGGCTGGCCTGGCGCGTGTGCTCGGCCGCGGCGGCGGCGGCGAAGGCCGCGTCGTGGCGGCCCTGGCCCCACAGGGCGGCGGCCAGGCCGTGCTGCACGAACAGCGGTGTCGCCTCGCTGGCGGCCGGCATCGCCTCCAGCCGCCCGAGCATCGCGCGGAAGCCGGCCTCGGCCTCGCGATGGCGGCCGCGCCAGACGTCGACCATGGCGATGTTGGAGAGCGGCAGGTAGTCGCCGGGGTTCGCGGCCGGGTTGCGCAGTGCGATTGCGAGCGCGCGCCGATACAGCGCGACCGCCGCTTCGCGCCGGCCGTAGCGCACGCTTTCGGCATTGCCGTAGTTGTTCAGCACGCGTGCCAGCTTGAGGGAATCGGTGCCGTAGGCCTGCTCGAAGGCCGGGACGGCCTGCGCGTACCAGACGATTGCTTCCTCGATGCGCTCGCGGTGGCGCTCCAGGTTGGCGAGCGCATAGAGCAGGTCGGCGCGGAGGCGGCCGCGCGGATCGGGTGCACGGCCAGCGAGGGCCAGCGCTTCGCGGTAGCTGGCCTCGGCACGCGCCACGTCGCCGCTGATGCGCTGGGCCTGGCCGAGGCGCAGCAGGCTCAGCGCGAGCGGCGCCGGGTCGCTCGCGGCGCGTGGCCGCTGGATCGCCAGGGCCGCCTCCAGCGACGTCATCGCGCCGCCGTAGTCGCCGGCCATGCGCTGGGCGAAGGCGAGGTCGCCGAGGAGGGCGGCATGCCCGGCGCTGTCGGCGCCCTCGCGCACCCGGCTCAGGCCTTCGGCCTCGCGCAGGTCGGCCAGCGCGGCGTCGGTGTGGCGCTGCTCGGCCGCGGCCAGCCCGCGTAACCGCAGCGCCTGCTGGCGCAACGCGGCATCGTCGTCACCGGCACCGAGCAGCGCGAGCGCGCGCGTGGCCGCTTCGGCGGCTGCCGCGGGTTGTTGCCGGTGCCAGTGCGTCTCGGCGAGCAGCAGCTGCAGCTCGACCGGTGCCGCCGGCGCGGCGGCCAGGGCCTGGGTCAGCGCGGCGAGCGCGGCTTCGTCGCGGCCGGCGGCGAGCAGTGCACGGATCTGGGCCGGGGAGGCCGGATCGGCACCAGCGCCGGACAGCGGGGCGCTCAGCGTGGCGACCAGCCAGGCCGCACCCAGGACGGTGGCGCGCAGGCGCCGCTGCGCGAGGACGAAGCGATCGATCCGCACGGTCACCGCGCTGCTCCGGCTTGCCCGGCGCGAGAATAACGCACTCAATCGGCGCGATGCGGCAGCCGGTAGCGCCACAGGCGCAGCGGCTGGTCGGCGGCGTCGAGCTGCGCGACCAGGGTATCGAGGGGCGCCGACGCCGGAGGGGCGATCCCCGGAACCAGCACGCCGCTGCCCCGCAGGCGGACTTCGGCGTCGGTGGCGCCGTCCGTAGCGGCGAGGGTCTCGAGCACGTCGACCGGGGCGGCCGAGGCCACCACGAGGAACTCCTCGGCCTGCGCCGGCGAGGAGACCTCGATACGCAGGCTGCGCCCACCGCTCCGTCCCGGCAGCTCCACGCGCCGGCCTGCCGGCATCGGGTTGCGTGTATCGAGCGCCGGCAGCGGAAACAGGCGCCGCAGCGTGCCGTGGTCGTCGGTATTGAACACGTAGACCCAGGCCGGACGCTGGCTCGCCAGCGCGAACGAAAGGCGGTCGCGCAGGGCGACCGCGGTGCCGTCGGCGATCACCTGGGCGCGATCGCCGTCGTGGCGCAGCAGCTCCAGGTGCATCTCCGGCAGTGGCGGCGCGCGCAGCAGGGCCACCATGCCGGCAGCAGCGATGGCGAGCGCGAGCACGGCGGCGGCCATGCCGGCACGCCGTCGTGCAGGCGCCGCCGAAGCGGGCGCCGCCGCCGCGGCGCCCGGCGCGTGCAGGCAGGTGGCGAGCGCATCGGCCATCTCGCCGGCGGTCGCATAGCGCGCAGCCGGGTCGGCGGCCCGCGCCCGCGCGATCACGGCACGCAGCGCGGCCGGCACGTCGCTGCGGTCGAACGCGGCGCCGGGGCGGGCGGGATCGGGTGTCTCGCCGCTCAGCAGGAACTGCAGGACGCCGCCGAGCGCATAGAGATCGTGGGCCTGCGTGCGTGCGGCGCCGTGCAGGACTTCCGGTGCCAGCCAGGCCGGGCTGGCCTGCGTGCGCAGGCTGGCGTTGACCGTGGCGGGATCACCGCCGGCGCCGAGGTCGGCCAGGACCAGGCGGCCGCCGCGCTCGCGCAGCACGTTGTGCGGCTTCACGTCACCGTGCAGCAGGCCGGCCTGGTGCACGGCGGCGAGCGCCCGGCACAGGCCGATGCCGACCAGGGCAGCCTCGTCGGCGGCGAGCGGGCCGTCACGCGCGATCCGCTCCGCCAGCGTGCAGCCGTCGATCCACTCGCACCACAGGCCGGCACGTCCGTCGTGGACCGCCGCACCCAGCACGCCGACCACGTGGCGGTCGCGGATGCGCGCCAGCCGGCGTGCTTCCTCCAGGAAGGCATCCGTGCGCAGCGTGGCAGCGGCCGTCGGCGTGAGCAGCTTGAGCGCGACATCGCGGCCGAGGCGGGGATCGTGCGCGCGGAACACCTCGGCGCTGCCGCCCTCGGCGACCCGTTCGCCGACCTCGAGCGGGCCCCAGCGGAACGCGATCGCGCGCGCAGGCACGGGCGCGTCGATCGCGCGGAACGCCGCGGCGATGTCCGACAGGGTCTTCAGCGCCGCCATGCGCGGATCGTCGGCGAGGTCCGCCGCCGTCCATTCGCAGGGCTCGGCGTCGAGGATGCGCTCGATCAGGCGGTCGAAGGCGGCATCGTCACGCGGCGTCATCGCTCATCGCCTTGGCCAGTTCGCCGGCGGCGCGCCGGATCGCCATGCGGGCGGCATCCGGGCGCATGCCGGTTTCGTCGGCGATATCCGCGTAGTCCAGCCCGAACTCGATGCGCATGACCAGCAGTTCCTGGCTGCGCCGTGGCAGCGCCGCCAGCGCGTCCTCGTACCGGCGCAGCCGCTCGCTGCCGACGGCGGCCTCCAGCGGCGAGCGCGCCGTGTCGTCGATCAAGGTGTCGGCGAGGTCCACGCGCGTCCCGTGGCCGCCCGAACGGCGGATCTCGTTGCGCATCACGTTGAGCAGCAGGTGGCGCAGGTAGCCGAGGAAGCAGCCGCCGCCGGCGTACTCGAAGGCCTCCAGCCGGGTCAGCGCGCGCAGCAGCGTCGCCTGGACCAGGTCGTCGGTATCGGCCAGGTCGCGCGAATGGCTCGGCAGGCGGCCGTGCGCCCAGCGCCGCAGCACCGGCAGGTAGCGGGCGAGCAGGCGCTCGCGTGCGGAGTCGTCGCCGGCGCGGATCCGGTACAGCAGCTCCTGGGTGGTGTCGGCCGGCGCGGCGCCCATGCGCGGAGTTATAGCACGCGTATCGCGCACGGAAATCCGGCGCGGGCGCGGGCGGAGGAGTGGGAAATCGATACTGGCCGTGGACATCGGGAGGGCCGCGGGAAGGGGCTCCGGACCCAACCCGGCGCGGCGGCGAAACCGAACACGCGGCGGGCTGTTCGGTTTGCGGCGCCGCCGGGTTTGGCATCGGCATCCGCAACCGCAGGAGTGCAAGCCATGTATCCATCCCCCGAGTCGGGCCGGTTCCGATCGGCCCTGTTCGTCGCGCTGCTCGCGACCGCCGCCGGCACGGCCGGTGCCGCACTCGGCGACCTCGATCCGACCTTCGGCGGTACCGGCATGGTCCGCGACGCAATGACCGGCAACGGCGCCGCCGCGACCGCGCTGGCGATCGACGCGGCCGGCCGCATCGTGGTCGCCGGCAGCGCCGCGCAGAACGCGATCGACGGTGACTTCGGCGTGCTGCGCCTCAATCCCGACGGCAGCCCCGATACGAGCTTCGCCGGCAGCGGCCGCGTGATCGCCGGCCACGCAGCGGCGAGCGACGAGGAGGGCTACGGCTTGGCCGTCCAGGTCGACGGCAGGCTCGTCGTGGCCGGCACCCGCTTCACGCCCGCCACCGGCGTGCGCTCCGTGGCGCTGCGCCTGGGCAGCGACGGCACGATCGACGGCAGCTTCGGCAACCAGGGCGACGGCTGGTTCCTGAGCGCGCGCCCCGGCGGGGACGTCGCGCTGGTGCTCGCGGCCGGTGCGAACGGTTTCGCGCTCGCCGGCTACGCCAGCGATGGCGGTGGCGGCATCGACGCCCTCGCCCTGCGGCTGGATACGCTGGGCATGCCGCTGCCGTTGTTCGGCGACGAAGGCTTCGTGCTGGCGGCACCGGACAGCAACTCGGCCAACGCGGTCGCGTTGCAGCCCGACGGCAAGGTGCTGCTCGGCGGGCACCTGGACGGTGACGGCGGCGCTGCCTTCATCCAGCGTCTGGCCGCCGACGGCAGCGCCGATGCCACGTTCGGGGGCGATGGCCGCGTCGAGCTGCCGGGCATGACGCGCATCGGTGACCTGCAGGTGCTGGCCGACGGCCGCGTCGTCGCCGCCGGCCTGGCCGGCAGCGACACGCGGGTCACGCGCCTGCTGGCCGACGGCGCCGTCGATGCCGCGTTCGGCAACGGCGGCACGGTCGTGGTGACCGCAGCGAGCCAGGCCGTGGTCCAGCTGTGGCCGTTCGCGCTGGCGCTGCTGGCCGACGGCGGGCTCGTCGTTGCCGGCAACGCGAACAGCTTCACCGACGGCGCGATGGGATTCGCGCTGCGCCTGACCGCCGATGGCCAGGCCGATGCCGGCTTCGGCACCGGTGGCGTGCGATTGGTTGATGCACCCACCGATCTCCAGATCGACGCGGTGGCCGTGCAGGCCGACGGCGCGATCGTCCTCGCGGGCGTCGATCGGGGCTCGGCCGGCGACAGCGACGACCAGTTCCTCGTCGTGCGCCTGCAAGGCGGCGGCGAACCGCCGCCGCTGCCCACGCTCTCGATCGCCGATGCCAGCGTCACCGAAGGCGATGCCGGCACCGTGATGATGACGTTCACGGTCACGCTGTCGGCACCGTCGCCGGGCGGTGTCGGTGTCATGGCGCAAAGCGACCTGGGCAGCGCGACGCCGAACGTGGACTACGTGCCGACCGGCACCTTCCTCACGCTCGACGAAGGCGTCAGCAGCGTCCTGTTCCAGGTGCCGGTGATCGGCGACCTGGCGGTAGAGGGCGACGAGACCTTCCTCGCGCGGCTCGGCGACGCGACCGGGGCGACGATCGCCGACGGCGTCGCCACCGGCACGATCGTCGACGACGACACCGCCGCGCCGGTCGTCGCGCAGCCGGTCCCGGCGGCCGGCTTGCCGGCGCTCGGTCTGCTCGGCCTGCTGCTGGCACTGGCGGCGGCGTGGCGTGGCCGGTCGAGGGCGCTGCCGTGAGCGCCGCACCACGACCGGCGCAGCGCCGCCGCGGCGACGTTCGTTCGCCCGCCGCCGCGGGTTTCACGACCGGTCATCCTGCCCGGGAGTGCCCCATGAACGGTCCGATCCCTACGCGCTCGCCACGCCGCGGCCTGCACCTGCTCTTCGCGCTGTGCGCGCTGGCCTGCGGCGCCCGCCCTGCCTCGGCGCTGGAACTGTGCGTGCAGACGCTCGGCGACCTGCTGGCCGGCCTCGACCAGGCCGGCCAGTTCCAGTCCGACCTCAGCGGCACCGTGACGCTGCGCCTGGTCGCGCAGACGTACGGCTACACCGGCTTCCGGCAGATCACCCAGGTCAACCGGCTGAACCTGCTCGGCGGCTACAACGCCGACTGCACGGCGCGCACGGTCGATGCCGCCAATACCGTCATCGACGGGCTCGCGCAGATGGACCTGCAACTGCGCCACGGCGGCCTCGGCGTGACGATCGAAGGCGTGCGCTTCCGCAACATGAAGCAGCTGCTGGTCTACGACATCGGCACCTGTGCCGACTACGGCCGCATCGTCACGATGCGCCGGAGCATGGTCGATACCGATACCTCCGCGGCGCAGGCCGGTTTCAGCCTCAGCAGCGCCTGCGGCAACGTCGTGTTCGAGAACAACCTGGTGCGCTCGCGCGGCGGCGTGACGCTCGGCAGTTCGCCGGCGGTGTTCGCGTCGGAGGTGTACGCCACCAACAATACGATCGTGCAGTCCCAGCACGCCGGCCTGCAGCTCTATCGCGGCCCCGATTCGCAGGCGGTCGGCTTCCACCTCAGCAACAACGTGCTCTGGAACAACGCCGGCGAGGACGTCGCGCTGGCGGCCAACAGCTGGCTGCCGACGGTGCACGCACGCCACAACCTCTGGCAGGGCACGCCGCTGCTGCAGCTGGCCACCTCGGCCGGCAACCTGGTCGCCGATCCGCTGCTCGGTGCGAACGGGCGTCCGGCCGAGCCGGCATCGCCGGCGATCAACAGCGGTCTCAACACACCGCCGGGCGGCCTGCCCGGCGTGGACCTGGACGGCGGCCCGCGGATCGTCGGCAGCGCGGTCGATCGCGGCGCCTATGAATCGGCCGTGGTCGACATTGCCGACCTGGTCGTGACGACCGCGGCCGACAGCGGCGCGGGATCGCTGCGCCAGGCGATCATCGACGCCAACTCGCATCCCAACGCCAGCACGGTCCGCTTCGCGATTCCCGGTCCCAACGGCGCGATCCTGGTTCCAGGCACGCCCTATCCGGATGTCCTCGCGCCGCTGCGCATCGACGGTTTCAGCCAGGCCGGCGCGCAGCCGAACACCAGCGAATGGAGCAACAACGCCAGCTACCGCATCTTCATCCAGCGCAGCCAGCGCATCAGCCATGCGTTCCGGGTGCCGGCCAGCGCAGCCGCGAGCGTGAGCCTGCAGCTCGACGGCCTGGTGCTCGGCGGCTTCGACAATGCGATCGTCCTGCAGGGCGGCAGCGGGCATGCGATCCGCGGCAGCCACCTCGGCTCGGGCTTCGCCGATTTCCTCGACGTGCCGGGCAACCTCAACAACATCGCCGTCGGCGGCAGCGCGCACGCCGTCAGCATCGGCGGCTTCGCGCCGGCGGACCGCAACTCGATCGCGGGTGCGGACGACATCGGCATATCGCTCGCCGGCAGCGGGATCCAGCACCTGGTCGTCAACAACCTCATCGGCACCGCGCGCAACGGCAACGAGGCACGCGGCAACGGCACCGGCATCCGCCTGGCGACCGACCACAGCGCGGTGATCGACAACCTGATCTCCGGCAACACGGTGGGCCTGGACGTGCGCGGCAGCAACGCGATCGTGTCGGCCAACCGGATCGGCCTGAAGGCGTTCAGCATCTGCCTGCCGCCGTGCACGCCCAACCACGCCCTGCCGAACGGCGACGGCGTGCGGTTCGCGGCGACAGCGCTGGACAACCTCGTCACCGGCAACACGGTGGCCTACAACAGCGCGCTGGGCGTGGTCCTGGCCGCGGGCGCGACCGGCAACCGCTTCAGTTCCAATCTCGCCTACCAGAACGGCTTGCGCGACTTCGACCTGTTGCAGCCGGCCGGCATGAACCCGATCGACTCGGACGTGCCGCTGGTCACGCCGGGCGGCTGCGGCAACGCGAACTGCGACCAGAACTTCCCGGCGCTGGCCGCCGCCGCGGGCACGCGCAACGCAGGCCGCGTGGCCGGCACGCTGTCGACCTGGAACGGCGTGCACCGCCTGGAGTTCTTCGCGGGACCGAGCTGCGGTGCCGGCGGCCAGGCCGGGGCCCGGCGCTACCTGGGCTCGGCGCAGATGACGGTCGCCGGCGGTACGCTGCTGCCGCCGGTCAATGGCAGCGCGCCGTTCGACCTGCCGATCCAGAGCACACAGTCGCTGTACGGCACGTGGATCACCGCGACCGCGACGTCGCCGAGCGGCAACACGTCCGAATACGCCGCCTGCGTCGCCTATGCCTGTGATCGCATCTTCGCCTACGGCCTGGATACCGACGCGGCGGAGGTCTGCCCGCCGATCGATTGAGTGTGCCGGCCGTGCCGACGGCCGCGTCCCGGCGGTGCGCGGCCGCCGGGACAGCGGCGGAGCATCGCGATCGGCTTGGTATGCTCGGGCCGTTCTTCCGCGGAGCATCGGCTGATGGCGACTACCGGCGAGGTCGGGAACGGTGCGGCGCCGGACGCGCTGGCGGCACGCGCGCTGGCGGCGTTCGATACCTATGCCGAATGCACCGGTGCGGCGCGCGAACGGGCACTGGCCGCCTTGGCCGCGACCGACCCACCGTTGCATGCCGAGCTGGTCCGCTGGTTGGCGGCCGATGCGCGAGCGGGCGTGCTGGAGCGGCCGGGCGCGGCCGTCGCCGCGCTGCATGCCGCACCGGCCGATCCCGCGCCGGCCGGCACGGCCGACCGGCGGCTGGGACAGCGCCTGGGGGCATGGCGGATCGAGGCGGTGATCGGCCGGGGCGGCATGGGCACGGTCTATCGCGCACAGCGCGCCGATGGCGCCTACCGGCAGACGGTGGCGATCAAGTGCGTGCGCGGCGGTTTCGGCGGGCCGGCGCTGGCCGAGGCGCTCCGCAACGAGCGGCAGGCGCTGGCGGGCCTGCGCCATCCGGGCATCGCGGCCCTGCTCGACGGTGGCCTCGACGAGGACGGCGATCCGTGGTTCGCGATGCCCATCGTCGAGGGGCGGCCGATCGACGCCTGGTGCGCGGAACAGGCCCTGGGCCTGCGCGCGCGCGTGGCCTTGTTCGCGCGGGCTTGCGAGGGCGTGGCCCATGCGCACGGCAGCGGCCGCGTGCACGGCGACATCAAGCCGTCCAACCTGCTCGTCGAGGCCGGCCGACCGCTGCTGCTCGACTTCGGTCTGTCGGTGCTGGCCACGGCGGACCCGAGCCCGCCGCGCATCGCGGCGACGCCCGGCTACGCCGCGCCGGAGGTGCTGGCCGGCGCTGCCCTGTCGGTGGCGGCAGACATCCATGCGCTCGGTGTCGTGCTGTATCGCCTGCTGTGCGACCGGTGGCCTGCTGGCGTCGAGCCGACCGTCTTCCCGGCGCTGCACGCCGGCCCGTCGAGTCCGCAGCCGCCGAGCCGTCTGGCCGGTCGCCGGAACGGAGGACGGGGCCTGCCGCGGGCGCGGCTACTGCGCGGCGACCTCGATGCGATTGCGCTGCGCTGCGTGGCGGCCGACCCGGCGCGGCGCTACGGGTCGGTGGCCGCCCTGCTGGACGACCTGAATCACTGGCTGGCCTCGCGGCCGCTGCCCAGCCGTGGCCGCGCGCCCGGCTACCGGGCACGCCTGTTCCTGCGGCGCCATCCGGCGCCGGTGGTCGCGGCGCTGCTGGCGCTCGCGCTCGGTACCGCCACGGCGGCGTACCGCAGCCAGACCGTGCAGGCCGCCCGAACGGTCCAGGACCTGGCCGGACTCTACGAGGCCTCGCTCGCCGCACTGGCCGATGCCGGATCGCCGCTCGACGAGCCCGAGCGCCGCTTGCTGCGTCCCGATGTCGCCGCTGCGGCGCGCGCGGCCGGCCTGCCGGCGCTGGCGCGGCACCACATGGCGGCCGGCGACTACCGCCGGGCGGCGATCCTGCTGGCCGCAGCGCCTGCCGACCGCATGCTCGATCCACGCCAGCGGGCCGGATTGGACGCGGCCCGCGCGCACCTCCTCAACGCCCGTTCCGCGCATGCCGCCGCCGGCCGGATCGCCGAGGCCGGGCTCGCGCACCTGGGCCCGCAGGCCGCCGACGCGCCGGCGCGCATCGGCCTGCAGGCCGAGCTGGCACGCGCCTGGTGGGGACGCGGCGAACCGGCGCGGGCCGAGGCGGTCCTGCGCGAGGCTTTCGCCGCGGCCGAGGGGCTGGCCGCGCACGATCCGGCGCCGATGACCGAACTGCTGGTCCTGCGCGCGCAGCGGCGGTTGCAGACCTGGCAGTACGCCGCCGCCGAACACGACCTGCTCGATGCGCTCGGCCGGGTGGCCGCCGGCGACCGGCGCCTGGCCGACGCCGTGCACGCCGAACAGGTGCGCGCGGCGCTGGCGCGCGAAGCGCCGGCCGAGGCGCAGCAGCAGGCGCAGGCGCTGCTTGCTGCGCGCCGGGCCGGCCTGGGTGAAACCCACCTGCGCACCGGCTGGGCCTGGATCGCACTGGCGCAGGCGCAGTACGCCCAGGCGCGGCTGGACGAGGCGCAGCAGTCGGTGCGGCGCGGCGAGGCGATCGTGCGCGCCGCGCAGCCGGGGGACACACCCGCGCTGGCCGACGCACTGGGCACGGCGGCGCTGATCGAGGCCCTGGACGGCGACCTGGCGCACGGTGTCGCCCAGGCGCGGCAAGCGCTGGCGATCACCCGGGCGGTGCACGGCCTGTCGCACGAGCGGACGCTCGAGGCGATGCTGGCGCTCGGCAGCCTGCTGGCCTGGCAGGCGAGCCTCGCCGGGGCGGACCCGGCCGCGCTGGCGTCCGCCGTCGACCTGCATCGGCTCGGTCTGCACGAAAGCGAGCGGCAGGGCCTTCCGGTCGCGCTGCACCGGCTGTTCCTGCTGCGCGCCCAGGCCGCCTGGCGCGACCCTGCTGACACCGAGACCGAAGTGCGTCCGCTGATCGCCGAGCTGTCGCGCCTGCGCGGAGCCACCAGCGACCGCGCGCTGCAGGCGCGCATGCTGCTGGCCGGCGTCCTGATCCGCCAACGGCGCGAGGACGAGGCGGCGGCGCTGCTGCGGTCGCTGGCCGACGACGCGCAGGCGCGGCTGCCGTCGCTGGTCGCCGGCGTATCGCTGGCGTCCGCGCTCGAAGCGCTGGGGGACATCGATCACACGGCCGGCCATGTGCAGCGCGCCGGCGCGCACTGGCGGCAGGCGCGCGAGGTGGCGTCGGGCCTGGTCGGAACGCACAACCCGGTGGTGCAGCGGCTGGCCGCCAAGCTCGGCAGCCTGGAGACGCCGGTACCGGCGGCCGGGCCCGGCCGCGCCTAGCCAGCCGGCAGGCGATCAGATCGCCAGGTCGGTGTCGCCGAGCTGGCGCAGCAGGAAGGCGCGCGCGCGCCGCCAGTCGCGACGCACGGTGCGGACGTCCACGGCGTGCAGCCGGGCGATCTCCTCCTCGCCGCATCCGCCGAAGTAGCGCAGCTCCACGACCCGGCCCAGGCGCGCGTCGAGTGCGGTGAGCCGATCGAGCGCCTGGTCCAGCGCCAGCAGCTGGGTCAGCGGCGAAGCGACGCCGGCGGCGTCCTCCAACGCACCCGCCGCGTCGCGCCCGCCGCGCTTGTCGGCCAGCCGCTGCCGGGCTTCGTCCAGTAGCGCGTAGCGCATCGCGCGAGCGAGCAGGGCGGTCAGGTGCTGCCGGTTGCTGGCGGCCGCCGCGGAGCCGGCCAGGCGCAGCCAGGCCTCGCTGACCAGCGAGGTCGGCGAGAACGCCCGGTCGCCGTACCGCCGCACCTGGGCCTGCGCGATGCGGTGGAAGTCGCGGTAGAGCCGGGCATAGATCCGGTCCCAGGCACCGGGGTCGCCGGCGTGCGCGGCGGCCAGCAGCGCGGTGACCTCGGTGATCGCCGTGTCCTGTCCCGGCACCGGATCGCGAAACGAAGGGGACTGCCGATCGCGGCGCGCCGGGCGCGTCGCATCGGTGCCGTTCCGCGGAAGACCCAGGAGAGCCAAATGTCCCGTCCGTTCGTTGCCGTCCTCGCCGCAAGCCTACGCAACCTGGCCGTGCCTGCGCCAGCCGCCTTCACCAGGGGCGCACCATCTGCGCCCTGCCGGCGCGTGCTGGCATTCCTCGCCGTATTCGTCGCCGTGTCCGGTCCCGGCCAGGCCGCCGCACCAGCCCTGCCGGCCGCGGCCTACGCGCAAGCCGAACGCGTGCACGACTTCAACCTCAAGGGCCGGGTGCGCAATGCCCGGGTCGTGCCGCACTGGCTGGCCGACGGGCGCTTCTGGTACCGGCGCGACGACGACAGCGCCGCGCCGTATCGACTGGTCGATCCGGCCGCGCGTCGCCAGGTACCGCTGTTCGACGGCGTACGCGTGCGGCAGGCCTGGCCCGAGGCCGCCGGAATCGCACCGGTCGTGCCGGAGCTGCTGTCGGTGCGCAGCCCATCCGCTACGGAAATGGTGGCGACCTTCCGCGGCGGCGATGACGGCGACATCGAATGCGCGCTGGACCGGTACGCCTGCCGGACGGTTCCCGCGATGCCGCGCGGCGCGCAGCTGCTGCCGGCGCCGGATGGTCGGCGCAGCCTGTTCGTGCGCGACGACAACCTCTGGCTGCACGACCCGCAAACCGGCGATCGCGCGCTCACGCACGACGGCGCGCCGTTGCACGGCTATGGCGTGCTGCCCGACTTCACCCTGCGCGCCATTCCCCACCGTCAGGGCCGGCTGAAGGTGCCGCCGTTCGCCACCCACTGGTCGCCGGACGGGCGCTGGGTGTTCGGCACGCGCTACGACGAGCGCAAGGTCGGGCGCTATCCGCTGGTCGCATCGGCACCGCAGGACGGGTTCCGCCCGGTCGTCCACGAGATCCGCATGAGCCTGCTCGGCGATCCGGAGCCGGTGCGCGATGCCTGGTTCGTGGTCGACACCGCTGGCGGTGGCGTTCGCGCCATCGCCATCCCCGAAGGTTGGAACGGCCTCGCCGAGGCCGGCGTGCTCGGCTGGTCCGGCAGCCGGGTCTATGCGGCGATCGCCCGCTACGACCGGCCGGCACGTCTACGCCTGGTCGAGATCGACCTGGCTTCCGGCGCGGTGCGGACGATCGTCGAGGAGCGCTCGGACACGCGCGTGCAGCTCAACGACTACTTCTACAACCGTGCCGCCGTGCGCATCCTGGCCGGACGCGAGGAGGCGATCTGGTTCTCCGAGCGCGACGGCTGGGGCCATCTCTACCTCTACGACCGGCGAGACGGCCGCCTGATACGCCGGCTGACGTCCGGCGACTGGCTGGTGCGCGACATCGTCGGCGTGGACGAGGCGCGGCGCCGCGTCTACTTCACCGCGGGCGGGCGCGAAGGCGGCGATCCCTACCAGCGGCGGCTGTACCGCGTCTCGCTGGACGGCGGCCAGCCGGTGCTGCTGACGGCCGAGGCCGCCGACCACGCGATCGACAATGGACCCGGCGCGTTGGTGGGCGCGCTGGCCGGCGAAGGTCCGTCGGGCGCGCTTTCGCCCGCGGGCGACACCGTGGTCGACAGCTACTCGACGGTCGACCAGCCGCCGGTGACGGTCCTGCGTTCGACCGAGGACGGCGCCGTCGTGCTGGAACTGGAGCGTGCCGATGCATCCGCGGTGTACGCCGCGGGCTGGCGGCCGCCGGTGCGGACGCGGGTGAAGGCCGCCGACGGCCGGACCGACCTCTACGCGACGGTCTACTTCCCGCCCGATTATTCGCCGGAGCGCAGCTATCCGGTGATCGACGCGATCTACGGCGGGCCGCACGTCACCAACGCGCCGGTCGGTTTCGTCGAGGCGACCACGACGATGAACCCGGTCTCGCGCGCCAGCCTGGCGGCGCTTGGCTTCGTCGTCGTGACGATCGACGCGCGCGGCACGCCGGGGCGCTCGCAGGCGTTTCACGACGCGAGCTTCGGCCCCGGCGGAGGGCCGCAGATCGACGACCATGTGGCGGCGATCCAGGCGCTGGCCGGCCGCTATCGCGGCATGGACCTGGCGCGCGTCGGGATCTACGGCCGTTCGTTCGGCGGCTATACCTCGACACGGGCGCTGCTGTTGCGCCCGGACTTCTACAAGGCCGCGGTCTCCTCGGCCGGCAGCCACAACGGCCAGGGCATGTACAGCGGGCCGGTCAACGGCGTGGACCGGCTGGTCGCCGGGCCGCCCGTCTACGGCACCGCGGGCGCGGCACGGCCGTCGCCGGGCACGGTCGCCGACAACTACCGCCAGCTCGACAACGCCGTGCTCGCCGATCGCCTGGCGGGCAAGCTGCTGCTGGTCTACGGCGACCTCGACGAGCACGCGCCAGCCGGGGTGACGGTGCAGCTGGTCGACGCCCTGGTCAAGGCCGACAAGACCTTCGACCTGGTGGTCCTGCCGAACCAGGACCACGACCTGTTCCGCAACGATCCCTACTACACGCGGCGGCTCTGGGACCATTTCGTGGAACACCTGATGGGCCGGACCCCGCCGGACTACCGCATCACCTCGCTGCCCGGCAGGCGCTGACGGCGGCCGATTGCCAGCACCGGGCGCGCGTGGCACCGTACCGGCGGCGACCGGGGAAGGCTCGTGGCCGAAATCACCGAACTGATCGGCAAGGCGCGCGGTGGCGACCAGGATGCCGCCGCGCGCGTGTTTTCCCTGCTCTACGACGAGCTGCATCGCCTGGCCGCCGGCCAGTTGCGCGGCGATGCGGCCATGCGCGCGACCTCGCTCGTGCACGAGGCCTATCTGAAGCTGGCCCACCACGGCGCCCTGGCCGTCAACGACCGGGGGCACTTCTTCGCGGTCGCGGCACGCGCGATGCGCCAGATCGTCGTCGACCACGTCCGTGCGCGCGCCGCGCTGCGGCGCGGCGGCGACCTGCAGTTCGCCGCGCTGGAGACCACGGCGCTGCACCTGGCCGCGCAGCACCGCGACGATGACCTGCTCGCGCTCGACGAAGCGCTGGTGCGCCTGGGCGAGGTCGATGCGCCGCTGGCGGCCCTGGTCGAGATGCGCTTCTACGCCGGGCTGGAGCTGGCCGACATCGCCGTCCAGCAGGGGCGCTCGGAGCGGTCGCTCAAGCGCGACTGGCGGCGTGCGCGCGCATTCCTGCAGCGCACGATGACCGAGGCCTGACCGCGTGTCCGACGCCGCCCAGCGCTGGAGCCGGATCGCCGTCCTGTTCGACGCGCTGGTGGAGCTGGCACCGGCCGAGCGCCAGCAGCGGCTGGCCGACCTCGAGCGCGACGACGCGAGCATCGCCGCCGACCTGCGCGCGTTGCTCGCCGCCGATGCCGACGCCAACGCCCTGCTCGACGCGGGCGCGGTCGCCGTCGTGCCCGGCCTGCTCGCCGACGGCGCACCGGCCGACCGCCGGGCCGGTCCGTACCACCTGCTGCGGCCGATCGGCGAGGGCGGCATGGGCGTGGTCTGGCTGGCCGAGCGCACCGACGGTGCCTACGAGCAGCAGGTCGCGGTCAAGGTGCTCAAGCGCGGCATGGACAGCGTCGCGATCATGCGCCGCTTCCTGCAGGAGCGACGCATCCTCGCCCGCTTGCATCATCCGCACATCGTGCGGCTGGTCGACGGCGGCATGAGCGCGGACGGCCGCCCGTTCTACGTCATGGAGCACGTCGACGGCCGCGCGATCACGCGCTACGCGGCCGAACACAGGATCGACGTGGCAGCGCGCGTCGCCCTGCTCGCGAAGGTCGCCGACGCGGTGGCGTATGCGCACACGCAGCTGATCGTGCACCGCGACCTGAAGCCGTCGAACGTGCTGGTGGACGCCGCCGGCGAGCCACGCGTGCTCGACTTCGGCATCGCCAAGCTGATCGAGCCGAGCGGCGAGGAGACCGTGACCGGCACCGGCCTGCGCGTGCTGTCGCCGGCCTATGCGGCGCCCGAGCAGATCCTCGGCGAGCCGGTCGGCACCACCACCGACGTGTATGCGCTGGGCCTGATGCTGTGCGAGCTGCTGGTCGGCCAGCTGCCGCAGCGCCGGCGTGCCGGTACGGCGGCACAGCTCGCGCAGGACGTCGCCCAGGAAACCAGCCAGCGTCCGAGCGCACTGGCGGCGCAGATGGCGCCGCCGCGCCTGGCCGAGCTCTACGAGGACGGCTTCAGCGCGCGGCATCTCGTACGCCTGCTGAGCGGCGACCTGGACGTGATCGTCGCGACCGCACTGCAACGCGAGCCGGCCCGCCGCTATCCGACTGCGGCGGCCTTCGCCGGCGACCTGCGGCGCTGGCTCGACGGCCGGCCGATCACCGCGCGCATCGACTCCCCCGCCTACCGGATGCGCAAGTTCGTGCGCCGTCACCGGCTGGGCGTGACGGCGACCGTCCTGGTGGCGACGTCCCTCGTCGCCGGCCTCGGCGTTGCGGTGTGGCAGGCCTACCGCGCGCAAGCCCAGGCCCAGCGCGCCGATGTCGAACGCGCCAATGCCGAGCGCCAGCTGGCCCGCACCGAGCGCGTCAAGGACTTCATCCTGACGCTGTTCCGCGAACAGGACCCGGTCAGCCGCGTCCGCGCCCAGGCGCGGTCGGCGCCGGACCTGATCCGCGAAGGCATCGCGCAGATCGACGCGACGCTGACCGGCGAGCCGGACCTGCAGGCCGAGCTGCTGCGCGACCTCGGCGAGATCCAGGTCAACCTCGACGACCGCGAGGCGGCGAAGGCGACCCTGCAGCGCGCGTGGGAGTTGCAGAAGTCCTTGTCCGGCGCCGACAGCGTGGCGAGCGCCGAGACGCTCGCCGCCTATGCCGATGCGGTCTATGCGGTCGGCGACGTGGAGGCGGCCGGCACGATGCTGCGCGACGCGGTGACGCGCCTGTACGCCGCCGGCCACGCGGAGCGGCCCAAGACCGCACAGGCCGAGGCGACACTGGCGATGGTCGAGCTGATCCGGTCCAACCCGGCCGAGGCCGAGCGGCTGGCCCTGCATGCGCTGGCGGTCGATCGCGCGGCCTACGGCCCGTACGACGGACGCGTGGCCTCGCGGCTGGCGACGCTCGGCAAGATCCAGCAGGAAGCGGCACGCTATGCCGACGCGCTGGCGAGCTACCGCGAGGCCCTGGGGATCGTCGTCCACAGCGGCGGCGAAGACCATGCCCGCGCAGCGCTGCTGCACACCAGCATCGCCGACGTATTGCGCGTGCAGCGCACCTACGAGGAAGCACGTGTCCACTACGAGGCGGCGGTGCGGATCGAGCGCATCCAGCTGCCGCCCGGCCACGTGATCCTCGGCGGCACGCTGATCCGGTTGGGCGACCTGCACCGGCGCATGGGTCAGTTCGACGCGGCGGACGCGGCGCTGACCGAGGCCATCGCCATCCTCTCCAGGACGCCGTCGGGCCAGTATGCGCAGGCGTTGCAGTTCCACGGCAACCTGGCCCGCGCGCAGGGCCGGCTCGAGCTTGCCGCGCAACGCTACCGTGCGTCGTTCGACGCGTTCCGCACCGTCGTCGGCGACAGCGTCTACACCTGGCTGACCGCGCTGGAGGTGGTCAGCGTGCTGACCGAGAGCGGGCGCCTGGCCGAGGCCGATGCGCTCGCCGTCGAGGCCACGGCGGCACTGACGCGCATCTCCAGCGAAGACTACGAGACCGCCTACATGAACAGCGTGATCGGCGCCCTGCGGCACGCGCAGGGCCGCGACCGCGAGGCGATCCCGCTGCTGCGTCACACCGCCGAGGTGCTGGCGAAGGTCTACGGCGAGGACCACGCCGAAGTCGCGCAGGCACGCGGCGCGCTGGCGGCAAGCCTGATCGCGACCGGCGACGCCGCTGCGCGCCGCGAAGCGGCCACCTTGATCGAGACCGCCCGCTCCGCGCTCGAGCGGGGCGACGACGAGGCGAAGGAACCTTTCCTCGGCGCGATCTATCTCGAGCGCAGCCGGCTGCGCCTGGACGAGGGCGAGATCGCCGGCGCACGCGCGGACATCGGCGAGGCGCTGCGCCGGCTGCAGGCACCGGAGTACGCCACCCGGCTGCGCCAGGCGCGCGCGCTGGCGCGCCGCCTCGACGTGCGCGGCTGACGGCGGTCCACCGAGACGCGCGGCCCGCACCACCACGGTGCCCCGGCATCGCGGTGGCGGGCGTTCGTGCGCGAACATAGCGCCCTGCTCGGCGCTTGGCGCTGCCCCGGCGCGCAGCGGGTGCCGCCACGACGCGTGGTGCCGGGCCGGCGTACCGATCCGCGCGTCGATCCGTCGACGCGCGTCCCGCCGCCGGCGCTGGCTCAGCCCCCGATCGGCGCGGTGCCGGCCGGCACGTGGCCGTCCGGCGCCGGACCGAAGCGATTGGCGCCCGGCGTGCCGGGGATGAAGCCGTTGAAGACCAGCGCGACCAGGCCGCCGATCACCGGCACCAGGCCGATCAGGATCCACCACGCCGACTTGTCCACGTCGTGCCAGCGCTTGGCCTGGATCGCCAGCGCCGGCCACAGCAACAGCAGCATCACCAGTATCGGCAGCACGCCCAGGCCGCCGCCGGCCGCGGCGGCGTCCGGCGCATTGACCACGCTCATCACGCCGAACGCGCTGAGGCCGCCGAGCACCAGCAGCGAGACGACCACCAGGCCCCAGTACGGACCGCGTCCGACGCGGCCCTGGAACGAAAACAACAGCGTCTTCCAGCTCACCTGCCTTCTCCTTGCGAGGATGGGATGGGCACGACATCGGCGTCGCCCCGCTGCTGTCCACGCAGAACGCGGCCGGCGGGGGCCACGGTGACCAGCAGTCCCGCGCCCTCGTCGCCGGCGCGCTGGAAAGGAGCCGTCGTTGCCGTGTAGTGTCGTTTCCGCGGGACCGGGTGGTGCCGCCGGATGCGAGCGGCCGGAACGCTCGTCGACGGATGCTCCGGACGGGGCGGAACGAGTGGAGAACGGCATGCGCGCTGCCTGGATCGTCGGAGTGCTTCTCGGCCTGGCGATGGTGTCGCTGCCGGCCGCCGCGGCCAAGCCCGCCTCGGAGGCAGAGCCGGAGTCCCCGGCCGACACCGCCCGGCAGGCGCTGCGTCTGGCATTCGCGCAGTTTCGCGACGGGGACATCGCGGCCGCCGACCGCGGCTTTGCCGCCGTGGTCGCCTCGAGCGGTTTCGACGCGCTCGACGACCGGGAGCAGTACGAGGTGCTGGCGCTGGCCGGCCGGCTCGCCGGCGAACGCGGCGAGCCGGCGCGCGCGCATCCATTGCTGGTCCGCGCCAGCGGCTACGCCCAGGCCGAGGGCGGGATCTGGCATGCACGCCTGCTGGCCGCCTCGGCGCTCGACGACGACGTGGACGTCGCGCGCTGCGTCGCCAGGATCTCCCGGCGCTGGCCGCAGGTCCTGCAGGAGTACGACGGCTGGGCCATCGTCCGCCTGGCGTCGAGACTGGAGGAACGGCCGGAGGCAGCGGCCGAGCACCGCGAGCTGCTCGATGCGCTTTTCGACACCGGCTTCAACGTCGGCGGCGAGTCGCCGGACGGTCTCTGGCTGGTGCTGGCGCGCCTGGCGCTCGAACAGGACCACGTGACGCGAGCGGCTGCCGTCGCGCGCAAGATCCGGGCGCCGCGCTCGGTGGTCGCGCTGCATGCCGACCGGCGCTTCGACCGCGTGGTCGACGACGCGTCACGCTTCGCGCTCGACGCGGTCATCGAGGCGGACCTGGCGCGGGCGCGCCGCGTGGCCGAAGCGGCACCCGATCGCCTCGATCCGCGCACCGTGCTGCAGCGACGCCTGCTCGATGCGGGCCGGTTCGCCGAGGCGCTGGCCAGCGCCGACGAGGTGGTCGCGCACGTCGCCGACGGCAACGGGGAGACGCACTACGCTGATTTCGAGAAGGAGTACGTCTGGATCCTGGACCACCGCGCGCAGGCACTGCAGGGCCTGGGCCGTTGGGACGAGGCTGTGGTCCAGCAGCGCCGCGCGGCGCGCCGCCCCGAAAACGGCCGCATGAACGTCAGCCAGGCGCTCAACCTGGCTTGGCTCTACGCTGAGCTCGGCCGCGACGAGGAGGCACTCGACGCGGTGGAGGACCTGGGCGCGCCCAGCCCCTACGGCCGCATGCAGCTGGAGATGCTGCGCCTGATGGTCGCCGTGCAGCGCCGGGACGCGGCGGCGGTGGAGCGGCATCTGGCCTTCATGCGCGAGCATCGCGACGATGCGGTCGCCACCTACCAGCTGGCGCTGGCGCATGCCGATCGCGCCGACGAGGCAGCCGCCTTGCTGATCGAGCGCCTGCGCAGCACGGACTGGCGCAGCGATGCGCTCAGCGAAGTCCAGGCCTACCTGGACGTGCCGGCGCCGCCGATCAAGAAGGCGCGTATCGCGCGCCAGGCGGCGGTGGCAGCGCGCGCCGACGTCCGGACGGCGATCGCCGCAGTCGGGCATGCCGGGCCGCCGATCGCGCTGACCGCGCCGGGCTTCTGAGCCGCCGCCGGGACCGCAAACGAAAACGGCCGCCCGGAGGCGGCCGTTTCGCAAGACATGATCTACGCGATCAGATCGCGTAGTAGAGCTGGTACTCCAGCGGATGCGTGGAGGCGCGGAACTTGGTCACTTCCTGCATCTTCAGGTCGATGTAGCCGTCGATGAAGTCGTCGGAGAACACGCCGCCGGCCTTCAGGAACCCGCGATCCTTGTCGAGCGCGTCGAGCGCCTGGTCGAGGCTGGAGCAGACCTGCGGGATATTCTTCTCCTCCTCCGGCGGCAGGTCGTAGAGGTCCTTGTCCGACGGCGGACCCGGGTCGATCTTGTTGATGATGCCGTCCAGGCCCGCCATCAGCAGCGCGGTGAACGTCAGGTAGCCGGTGTTGACCGGATCGGGGAAGCGGACCTCGATGCGACGGGCCTTCGGGCTGTGCACGAACGGGATGCGGCAGCTCGCCGAGCGGTTGCGTGCCGAGTAGGCCAGCATCACCGGCGCCTCGAAGCCCGGCACCAGGCGCTTGTAGCTGTTGGTCGAGCTGTTGGCGAACGCGTTGATCGCGCGGGCGTGCTTGAAGATGCCGCCGATGTACCACAGCGCCAGCTGGGAGAGGCCGCCGTAGCCGTCACCGGCGAACAGGTTGGTACCGCCCTTGGCCAGCGACTGGTGCACGTGCATGCCCGAGCCGTTGTCGCCGACGATCGGCTTGGGCATGAAGGTCGCCGTCTTGCCGTTGCGATGGGCGACGTTCTTGACGATGTACTTGAGCGCGAGCAGTTCGTCGGCCTTGCTGACCAGCGTGTTGAACTTGACGCCGATCTCGCACTGGCCGGCGGTGGCGACCTCGTGGTGATGCACCTCGACGGTCTGGCCGACCTGCTCGAGCACCTTGCACATCTCGCTGCGCAGGTCGTGCAGCGAATCGACCGGCGGCACCGGGAAGTAGCCGCCCTTGACGCCCGGCCGGTAGCCGGAGTTGGCGCCGTCGAACTTGTCCTTGGACGACCAGGCCGCTTCTTCGGAATTGACCTCGAAGAAGGTCTTGCCCATGTCGTTCTGCCAGCGCACCGAGTCGAAGATGAAGAATTCCGGCTCCGGCCCGAAGAAGGCGGTGTCGGCGATGCCGGTCGACTTCAGGTAGGCCTCGGCGCGCTTGGCGGCCGAGCGCGGGTCGCGCGAATAGGCCTGCATCGTGCTCGGCTCGAGGATGTCGCAGGTCAGGATCAGGGTCGGGTCGCCGGTGAACGGATCGAGCACGGCGGTGGACGCGTCCGGCATCAGCACCATGTCCGACTCGTTGATGCCCTTCCAGCCGGCGATCGACGAGCCGTCGAACATGCGGCCTTCCTCGAACAGCGACTCGTCGATCGAGTGCGCCGGGAACGTCACGTGGTGCTGCTTGCCGAGCATGTCGGCGAAGCGGAGGTCGACGAACTCGACGTCATGGTCCTTGATGAGCTTGAGCGCGTTGTCTACAGACATGAAAGAGCCTCGGTGGTAATCGGTGGCTGCCCCGCAGCAGGATGCGTGCCAAGCGGCGGGAGGTCGGTCGATCAGGGGCTTGTGCGATCTCGTCGTTAAGCAGCCGACAAAAAAGCACCTCGTTGGTGCAATGTGCGGTGGCTACGGCACCGCCGTTGTGCAAACGGCGGAAGCGGCTGCGATTATCGCATCCATTCACGACAGCGCGGGGTTCTCGCCTATCCTTGCCGGTCTCGCTGTTCCGGCTCCCCTGCCATGCCCGATCTGATCGACGTCATCCTGCTCGGCATCGTCGAAGGTGTCACCGAGTTCCTGCCCATCTCCAGCACCGGCCACCTGCTGATCGCCCAGCACTGGCTCGGCGCGCGCTCGGACACGTTCAACATCGTGATCCAGGCCGGCGCGATCTTGGCCGTGACGCTGATCTACCGGCGGCGCCTCTGGCAGCTGGCCACCGGCTGGCGCGATCCGGCCAACCGCGACTACCTGTTCAAGCTCGGCACGGCGTTCGCGATCACGGCCGTGCTCGGCTTCATCGTCACGCGGCTGGGCTTCACGCTGCCGGACCGCGTCATGCCGATCGCGATCGCGCTGATTCTCGGCGGCTTCTGGATCCTGGCGGCCGAGCGGTACACCGCCGGCCGGCCGGCGAGCACCACGATCACCTGGAAGGTGGCGATCCTGGTCGGGCTGGCGCAGATCGTCGCGGCGATCTTCCCGGGGACCTCGCGCTCGGCGGCGACGATCTTCACGGCGATGCTCGCCGGTGCCAACCACCGGCCGGCGGCGACCGAGTTCGCGTTCCTGGTCGGCATCCCGACGATGTACGCGGCCAGCGGCTACCAGATCCTCAAGAAGCTGGCGGAAGGGCCGGGGCAGGAGGACTGGGCGGCGCTGGGCCTGGCGTTCGCGAGTGCGACGATCACGGGCTTCATCGCCGTCAAGTGGTTGCTCGGCTACATCGGCAGCCACAGCTACCGGCCGTTCGCGATCTATCGCATCGTATTCGGCATCCTGCTGCTGGTCGCGGTGCCTGGGGGATGAATGCGTCCGAGGGCCGGCCTGGCCGGTCCTTGCGGCGCCACGTTCGATGACGACACGCCTGTTCCGCTTCGAAGACTTTCGCCTCGATGCCGCGCGGCGCGAGCTGTGGCAGGGCGGCGAGCGCCTGGTCATTCCGCCCAAGGTGTTCGACTGCATCGCCTACCTGGTCGAGCACCGCGACCGCGCGGTCGGCCGCGACGAGCTGATCGCGGCGGTCTGGGGCAAGGCCGACGTGACCGACAACCTGCTCGACCAGGTCATGCTGCGGGCGCGGCGCGCGCTCGGCGACACCGCCGAGCAGCGCCGTTTCATCCTGACGATGCCGCGCTTCGGCTTCAGCTGGGTGGCGCCGACCGAAGAGGTGGCCGCGCCAGGAGCATCGCCCGTGGCCATGCCGTCGCCGGCGCTGCCGGAAGCGCCGCCGCTCGCGGCCGCGGAGCCCGCCGCCGCGGCCGTCGCCGTTCCGGTACGGCAGGCACGCGTTCGCCGCTGGCCGGGCGCCGTCGCCGTGCTCGCGGCACTGGTGCTCGCGGCAGTGGCGGCCGCCTGGCTGCACGGGCGCCGGCCTGCGGACACCGCGGTCGCGTCGGCGGCACCGGCGGCGCTGGTGCTGCCGGTCGAGGTGCGGGCCGAAGGGGCCTTCGGCTGGGTGCGGCTCGGCGTCATGGACCTGGTCGCCGAGCGGCTGCGCCTGACCGGCCGGCCGGTCCTGCCGAGCGACAACGTCGTGGCGCTGACCCGCGACCGCGGACCGTGGACGCGCGGCAGCCCGGCCGCGGCGGACCTGGGCCGCGTGGCCGGCGCGTCGCTGCTGATCGCCGGCGAGGCGGTGCTGGCCGAGGGGCGCTGGCGCGTGGCGCTGCGGACGATTCTCGGCACCGACAACGAAATCCTCGTCGAAGGCCAGGCCAGCGACGTACTCGACGCCGCGCGGCTGGCCTCCGACCAGCTCGAGGCCGCGCTCGGCTGGTCGCCGGGCAGCGACGATCCGCTGCCCGGCGATCCGGCGCTGGCGTTGCTGCTGCGCCAGGTCGATGCCGCCCTGCTGGCCGACCAGACCGGCGTGGCGCGACGCCTGCTGGACGGCCTCGATCCGGACCACCGGACCTTGCCGGAGGTGCGCTTCCGCCACGCGGCGGTGGATTTCCGCGACGGCGATCTGGCTGCGGCCCAGGCCGGCTACGAGGCGCTGCTCGGCAGCCTCTCGGCCGACGATGCGCCGCTGTTGCGGGCACGCGTGTTGTCGGGCCTCGGCAACGTCCATCTGCGCCGTGGCCAGCCGGCCGAGCTGGAGGCGCTGTCGGACCAGGCGATCGGCCTGCTCGCCGGCCAGCCGCCGTCGGCGGAGCTGGGCCGCGCGCTGACCGGCCGCGCGATCGCGCGCAGCACGCAGGGCGACTTCGACGCGGCGATGGAGGATTTCGCACGCGCGCGCATCGTCCTGGAGAGCGTCGGCGATCGCTTCGGCCTGACCCGCGTGGAGGTCAACATCGGCATCCTGGACGCGCGCCGCAACCGCTACGCCGAAGCGCTGCCGGTGCTGACGGCCGCCGCCGACCGGCTGACCGCCTTCGGCGATTTCACCAACGAACTCTACGCGCGCGTGGCGCTGGCGCGGGCGCGCCTGGAGCTGCTCGATCCGGCCGCGGCGCTGGCCGGCGACGAACGCCTGCGCGAGCTGATCCAGAACGAACCGTCGCCGGCGCTGCGGCGCTACGCGAGCCTGGTACGCCTGCTCGTGCAGAACGCCAATGGGCGCCTGCGGGCGGGCCAGGTGATGGCCGAGGCCCTGAGTATCGACGCGGCCGCGGCCGGCGACGGCGTGATGGGCGCACTGGCGGCGGCGATGGTGGCGCGTGCCGCGCTGGCGCAGGGCGATGCCGCGCGCGCCGCCGCGGAAGCCGCGCGCGCGCTGCAGGTGGACTGGTCGAACGAGGGGCCGCTCGACTATGCACGCACGTGGCGGATCCTGGCGGTCGCGCGCCAGCAGGTGGACGCGCCGGCCGAAGCGCAGGCCACGCTGGCCGCGCTGCGCGACTGGGTAGCAGACCGTACCGACGGCGGCATCCGCATCCAGCTCGCGCTGGCCGAAGGGGCACTGGCATCGCCGGCGCAGGCCCGCACGGCCTACGAACAGGCGCTGGCGCTGGCGGAGACGCGGCGCGTGCCGGCCGAGCTGATCGAAATCGCGGACGCCTACCTGCCGTGGCTGATCCGGGAGGGCGATCTGGCGCGGGCCGGTGTCCTGGCCGGTCGCACGGCTGGCTGGGCCGGCCGCGACTACGAGGCCGCGCTGCTGCAGCTGCGGCTCCAGCACGCCCTGGGCAACCTCACCGGCTGGCGCAATGCACTGGCACGGGCACGCACGCTGGCCGGCGAGCGGGTGGTGCCGGCCGAGCTGCTGCGGGCGCCTTCGCCGCAGGACCGGATCGTGTCAGGCGCACCGTCAGGCGCCTGACCTGCACGGCGTAAGGCCCAGCTAAGGACGCACGAAGGGCCGGCGAATGCTGGCGTCTCATTCGCTGTGGCACCGTCGGAGCGGCTACTCGGGCCGTCGTGGCCCCTGCGAGGATCATCCATGAAGAACAGCAGTCCGCCCGGCCGACCTGGCACGGGCCATTCCTGGCGCGTGCGGGGGCTGACCGCCCTGGCGACCGTCGCCATGGCCGCCGCGGCGGTCACGGCGGCCGCCGTCGAGGCGCCCGCCGGCGCCACCATCAGCCGGCCGTCGCGATCGGCGCAGCCCTCGCCCGGCGGCGCCCAGGTCGACCCGGCCCTCCTGCGCGGCCTGCAGGCGGGTACGCCGCGCAGCTTCGTCGTCGAATTCAAGGAGAAGGCGGACCTGTCCGCCGCCGCCGGCATGGGTTGGCAGCAGCGCGGCCACTACGTCTACGAGCAGCTGCGCGGCGCGGCCGAGCGCAGCCAGGCGCCGCTGCGCGCATCGCTGGCTGCGCGCGGCGCCACGGTCGAGTCCTTCTGGATCAAGAACGTCATGGTCGTGCGCGACGGCGACCTCGCCGCCCTGCAGGCCGCGGCGGCCCTGGGCCAGGTCGAGCGGATCCGCGGCCTGCCGTCGGCGCGCCTGATCGAACCGGCGCAGCCGCCGGTGTCCGCCGCCGCGCGCGGTGGCGACGGCATCGGCGAGAACATCGCCTGGGTCGGTGCCGAGCAGGTCTGGGCACAGGGCACGACCGGTTCGGGCGTCACCGTGGGCCTCATCGACGGCGGCGTCTTCTACCAGCACGAGGCGGTCGTGTCGCAATACCGCGGCAACCTCGGCAACGGCAGCTTCGAGCACGACTACAACTGGCTGGGCTTGACGCCCGAGCCGTACGCCGGCATCGAGCCGCACGCCACGCACGTGCTCGGGACGATCCTCGGCGACAACCACGCCGCCGCCGCGCGCGAGCGCATCGGCATGGCGCCCGACGCGCGCTGGATCGCCTGCGACGGCTTCCCGATGGAGGGCGACCCGGCGGTCATGCTGTTGCGCTGCGGCCAGTTCATGCTGGCACCGCACCGGCGCGACGGCAGCGGCGCCGATCCGGACCGGCGGCCGCAGGTCGTCAACAACTCCTGGTCGGAGGGCAACTGCGACGGGACGGCGTCCTCGTTCTATGCCGACATGGTCGAGGCCTGGGTCGCGGCGGGCATCTTTCCCGCCTTCGCCGCCGGCAACGCCTTCAGCTGCGGCCTGCCGGAGCCGGCCGGGCTGTCGACGGTCTCGAGTCCGGCCTCGCTCGGCACGGCGTTCGCGATCGGCTCCACCGGCAGCCACGACGGCGCCTATGCCGTCCATTCGCTGTGGGGGCCGACCGCCGATCCCAGCCCGGGCACGCCGGCCTATCCGGACCCGCGTGGCTTCCCGCAGCTCAAGCCGCAGGTCGTCGCGCCCGGCGTCGGGATCCGCTCGGCGGTGATCGACGACGAGCATGCCTACGGCACGATGACCGGCACCTCGATGTCGACGCCGCACGTCACCGGCCTGGTCGCGCTGATGCTCGATGCCGGCAACTGCCTGGCCGGCGACTACGCGGCGATCGGCGGGCTGATCATGCAGACGGCGCGGCCGATCGCCTACGACTCGGCCGGTACGCCGTCGCCGGGTCCCGGCGACGTGCCCAACTACGCGACCGGCTGGGGCGAGATCGACGCCGCGGCGGCGGTCAGCGCCGCCGCCGATGCCTGCGGTCCGACCGGCTTCGTCGGCGGCACCGTGACCGATGCGTCCGGTACGCCGGTCGGCGGCGCGACCGTGGCCTTCCTGGATGCCGCCGCCACGCCGGTCCACCAGACCACCACCGATGCCTCCGGCCGCTTCGCCCGGCGCCTGCCGGCCGGGTCCAGCCTTACCTACGGCCTGCGCGTGTCGGCCTACGGCTACCTGCCGTACACCGAGTCGGGCATCGTCGTCACGACCGGCCAGAACGTCCGCGTCGACGTCAGGCTGTCGGCCGCGCCGTTCCACAAGGTGTCCGGCATCGTCACCGATGCCACGACCGGCTGGCCGCTGCACGCGCGCGTCACCGTGGTCGGCGCCCCGCTGGCGCCGATCTGGACCGACCCCTCCACTGGCACGTACTCCGTGCGCCTCGCCGAGGGCGTGAGCTACCGCCTGGACGTGATGCCGGCGATCGACGGCTATCGCAGCCAGTCGCGCTTGATCGGCCAGGTGACGACCGGCCGCACCGAGAACCTCGGGCTGGCCGCCGACGCCGCCGCCTGCAAGGCGCCGGGCTACGCCTATACCGGCACCGCGATGACGCAGGACTTCGAAGGCGGCGCGCTGCCGCCCGGCTGGACGCGCAGCAGCCTGGGCCTGGGCTGGCAGTTCGGCACGCAGGCGGAGCTGTCCAGTCTCAATTTCGTGATCCCCGACCACGGCCGCTTCGCCGGCGCCAACGACGAACTCGGGCCCGACAGCGGGTGGGCGAACAACGGCCGCTACGACTACCTGGTGATGCCGGTGGTCAACCTGAGCGGCCTGGATCGTCCGGCGCTGCGCTACCGCAGCTTCCACACCTTCGTGCAGGACGAATACAGCCAGGGCGAGCCGGCACGGGTCGAGGCCAGTACCGACGGCGGTGCGACCTGGGTGCGTCTGGGCATCCCGCAGAGCACGACGTTCGCGGCCGGCTGGACCGAGGAAGCGATCGACCTCTCGCCGGTGATCGCGCCGTCGGTACTGATCCGTTTCCATTCGGACGACCTCGGCACCGACGAGTACGACCTGCGCGGTCCCGGCTGGGCGATCGACGACGTCGCCATCCGCACCGGCTGCACCGCGCCGGCCCAGGGAGCGCTGGTGATCGGCCAGGTTCGCGACGCCAATACCGGGGCACCGCTCGACGGCGCGCAGGTGCGCGTCGACAGCGGCAGCCCGGTGACCACGCGCACGAATCCGGATCCGGCCGTCGGCGCCGGCTTCTACGCGGTGCACGCACCGGCGGGCGCGAGCCAGCTTCTCGCCGCGCCCGGGCCGACCGTCGTCGCCGGTTACGGCGACATCCAGGTACCGGCCGCGGCGCCGTCGGGTACCGTCCGCCGCGACCTCGGCCTGCCGGCCGGCCGCTTGCGCCTGTATCCGGACAAGCCCTCGGCGAGCATCGAGCTCGGCACCGTCGGCAGCACCACGATGATGGTGACCAACACCGGCGCCTGGCCGCTGGCCTACGGCTTCGAGGGCGTCGCCGTCGAGGAACATTTCGAGGACGCCTTCCCGCCGGCCGGCTGGACCGTCGTCAACCACGGTAGCGGCTGCACCTGGGGCCGGCCCGCGCGCTTGCCCAACTACGCCGGCGGCAACGGCCTGCCGGCCGGCATGGACCTGTGGGACGACTGCCGCGACGACGGTCCGGTCGACACCTCGCTGGTGTCGCCGCCGATCGACCTGTCGTCGAGCGCCACCGCGTCGATGGGCTTCTTCGTGTCGCTGCTGGTCGGCGCCGACAGCTGGCCGCGCCTGGACGTGGACGCCTCCACCGATGGTGGCGCCACCTGGACGACCGTGCACAGCCAGCTCACCGACGTCGGCGTGGACGGGGAGCCGTACCTGCTGGAACTGGACCTGTCCGCCTTCGCCGGCCACCCGGCGGTGCAGGTGCGCTTCCACTACACCGCGCTGCCGCCGTGGGGCTGGATCATGGTCGACCAGGTGCACCTGTTCAACTCGATCTCCGAGAGCGGCCTGGCGACGATGACGCCCGACCACGGCAGCCTGGCCGCCGGCGAGAGCCGCTCGATCACGGTCGGCTTCGACGCTCGTGCGCTCGAACAACCCGGAGTCTATCCGGTGCCGGTGCGCGTTGCCGAGGACACGCCGTACGCCTGGCCGTTCGGCGAGGTCGAGGCGGTGATGACGGTCACCGCGCCGCCCAGCTACGGTGCGGTGGGCGGCATCGTCCGCGGCATGGGCGCCTGCGACCTGTCGCCGGCACCGATCGCCGGCGCCACCGTACGCATCCAGGGCGCCGCCGGCACGGTCACGACGACGACGGGCGCCGACGGCAGCTATCGCTACTGGTTCCCGGCGACGCAGGGACCGCTGCAGGTCAGCGTCGAGGCGGCCGACCACGTGCCGCGGACGCTGCCGGCCGCGCTGACCGCAGGAACGGTCACGCCGGCCGACTTCGACCTGCGCCTGCTGGCGCCGTGCCTGATGCCCGATCCCGGATCGATGACAGCATTCGTGCAGCCGGGCCAGACGCTCGCGCGGCCGTTCGACCTGCTCAACGGCGGCCCCGTCGCCGGCACCTGGCAGGCACGGGCGGGCGGCGACCCGAACGCCCTGGTGCCGATCTCCGTGGCGCAGACCCACAGCCCGGACCCGGAGGAGAACGCGAGCTTCGGCTGCATCATGACGGCCAGCGGCTACTCGCTGGAGAACCGCTACTTCCGCATCTTCGAACCGGCCGAGCTGCCGGCCAGCGGCTCGATCCGGCAGATCAGCGGCGTCAGCTTCGCGATCGACTCGGCGACTTCGCCGACCGGCTCGCAACCGGTGAGGGTGCGCGTGCACGCGTTGAACGGACCGATGCAACTGGCCAACCTGACCTTGCTCGGCGAGGCCGTCGCCACCGTGACGGACACGCCGTTGCAGCGCTACCGGGCCACGTTCGCCACGCCGGTGGTGGTGGCGCCCACCACCGTGCTGGTCGCCGAACTCTACGTCGCCAGCGGTGCGGCCACCGCGACCAGCGTGTACCCGGGCGGCAACTTCCAGGGTGATCGCACGCCGAGCTATTGGGCGGCGAGCGGCTGCGGCGCACCCGAGCCGCTGGCGCTGCCGGAAGCCGGGTTCGGCTGGATCAGTTTCCTGATCGAGCTGGACGTGCTGGGCAGCGACCCCTGCGGCCCCGGCGCCACGCCGGCGCCCTGGCTCGGCGTGGCACCGGCCAGCGGCAGCATCCCAGGTGACGGCAGCGCAGCGCTGTCGGCGACGTTCGCAGCCGGCAGCCTGCCGCTGGGTACGCATCGCGGCGCTGTCTGCCTCGCCACCGGAGCCGGACGGCCGGTCGTCATGCCGGTCACGATGAACGTCGCGGTGGACGCGATCTTCGCCAACGGCTTCGAGTGATCCTCGCGGCCGCCGCCTGATCGCGGCAGCGGTACATCAAGCCCGGCGGCTGGTCCGCCGGGCTTTTTCGCTCTTCGCTGAGATGCGGAAAGGTGGCATGGATTTGGGGAAGAGTGTGGTCTCAACAATCGAGCGCAACACGTTTAGCGCACGGCGTCATCGAAGCAAAGGCCGTCGCTTCGCAGCGCATGTAATGAAGTGTCACACCGGCATGCTTTTAAAACTGCACAGTTCGGGTTAAGTTCGATGCACGTCGCAGGGAAGCCCACAGGGGGTCGCCCCGGCGTAGACGTCGGGCATCGGATCGGCTTTCCGTGG